>Ga0123335_1001679_pt1 | contig 35196 bp, 30 predicted proteins | sample BiotimSIPDNA_2_FD_89707 | JGI IMG/M metagenome (GOLD analysis project Ga0123335, IMG submission 89707) | Anaerobic biogas reactor microbial communites from Washington, USA - Biogas_R2 time_0 SIP DNA | ecosystem: Engineered > Bioreactor > Anaerobic > Unclassified | place: Washington, USA... | reverse complement strand
GCCATGCTCCCTTTTCCGGCTTCCGGCAGTGCCCGCCAACAGCTGATCAGTCCGCTGCTTCCCGGCGGAAATGACTTTGCACACATCTGCGGACACGCAAAAAAAGATATATCAAAGCAGTGTAGCTTTGACGCAATCAGTGCTATAATCATAGAAAATCTTTGGGAGGTCTTTTTTTATGGTGCTGGCTCTGGCGCTGTTCCTGGTAACCTATGCGGCTCTCCTGGTTTTCTCCAATTATCGCGCCTGGATAGCGCTTGCCTCTGCCGCCCTGTTCGTTGTCCTGGGCATCCTGCCGGTTTCAAAGGTGTTTGGCGCGGTGGACTGGAATGTGATCATGATGATTGCCGGTACCATGGGCACTGTTCATTACTTCATTGAGTCCAAAATGCCTGCCCTGATGGCGGACCACATCATTGACAGGATGCCCAATATCAAGTGGATCATCATTGCCCTGTCGTTGTTCGCCGGCATCATCTCCGCCTTCGTGGACAATGTGGCAACCGTGCTGATGGTGGCGCCGGTGGCCCTGGTGGTAAGCCGGAAGCTGAATATTTCTCCCGTTCCCGCCATCATTGCAATTGCCATTTCCAGCAATTTGCAGGGCGCTGCCACCCTGGTGGGGGACACCACCTCCATTCTGCTGGGCAAACAGGCCGGCATGAACTTTGCGGATTTCTTCTGGTATGAGGGCAGGCCCGGCTTGTTTTTTATCGTCCAGGCGGGCGCCATCCTCTCCGGCCTTATCCTGATGGTGATTTTCCGCAAGTATAAGCACAAAATCTCCCTCCATGAGAAAACGGCAGTCCATGACCATTTCCCCACGGTGATGCTGATGGGAACCATCGTTCTGTTGATTCTGGCTTCCTTTGTTCCGGAAGAGCGCAAGCCCGGGATAACCAATGGGTTGATTTGCGTGGGCGTGATGCTGGTGGGCCTCCTGCGGGAGATGGTCCGGTCCGGCAGGCCTTTGCAGGCGGTCAAGTCGATACTGCGGGAAGTTGATCATCTGACCCTGCTGCTTCTGGCCGGGCTGTTTGTCATCATCGCCGGCATTTCCGAGGCCGGTGTGGTGGATGAAATCGGCCGGACTTTTGCAAGCGTCAGCGGCGGCAATGTTTTTGTCGCCTACACATTGATCGTTTGGGCTTCCGTCCTCCTGTCAGCCTTTATTGACAACATCCCCTATGTGGCCACCATGCTGCCTGTGACGGCCGTCATCGCTTCGCATCTGGGTGTGAACCCCACCGTGTTGTACTTTGGCCTGCTGGTGGGCGCTACACTGGGCGGCAACCTCACCCCAATCGGGGCAAGCGCCAATATCACAGGCATTGGCATCCTGCGTAAAAACGGCTGCGAGGTGAAAAACCGGGACTTCATGAGGATCTCCATTCCCTTTACGCTGACAGCTGTAACCACAGGCTACCTGCTCGTCTGGCTGTCATGGGGTTTGGGGTTATAAAACCATCGCGTTCCCGGCTGGCTGCCCGTCGCTCACTCGGCCCGTTCCTTTGCGCAGGGGCAAGCTGTTTTCCGAACGGTTGAGAACATCGCCATGAACACCAGCGCGCTGGTGCCCCCGCCGTCCAGATTCAGGGCTTCCTGAGCCCCCATCTCCAGCCTTTTCTCAGCCATCCAGCCGAAATACGCCCCTTTGCTTCCCTCTTTCCGCCCAGTGATGACCAGGGCGCAGCAGCTGCCCGGGGCAATCATGCCAGCGCGCATCGAATCTCCCGGTAGCTGCGGTAGTCCCTGGAGCAGAAGTAGCGCGGAACTTCCCCCTCCCGCACCAGGGCTGGACCAAAGGCCCAGGTGTCCGCACCCCCATGCCGATATACTCCTGGGCGCTGTGGGCGTCGGAGGCAAAGGTTTGGAACCTGCCGCCCCAAACAGCGCCAGCGCCTCAGGAAAGGGATGCGGGTGCAGTTCCGGGAAAAAGTGCGGCCTGATTTCACTTCGCCATCCCTGACAACTATGCCCACCCGTTGGCCCTTGCGCTCCCGGCAACGGAAAAAGCCATCGGTGACAGTAAGGGCAATATCCTTCCGGACCTCCAGCATCGCAAGGGGCGCCTGGAAGCGCGGGCATGCTGCCCGGCTTGGTATTGTAGCCAGGCCGGCCTTCAGGCAGAGGCGCCTTTACGATGTCCGGACGATTGACGGCGGCCAGCGTGGCGGCATCGGCCTGGCCGCTGGCGGGCAGCCCGTCTGCGGCCTGGAACAGGCTGACTTTCTCCTGCGTATCCTTGCTGAAAGTGTCCGAAGCGTCCTGAACGCTTTGAAAGTAGCCCAGATCAAACAGCCTAGGCTTCAGGGCTTTCACCTCCTGGCCCTTGTCATAAAGGCCAAGGGCTTCTGCCTGGCCGGGTATCCCCGGCCACAGCAGAAGCCCTTTGAGGATCAGGCAGGCCAGCCGCCTTAGCGCCTGGTTTATTTGGCGTTCTTCACCATACCCCAAAAGGTTTCGTAGAGCACTTTAACATCCTGGTTGTCATGGAAAAACTCACAGCTGTCGATCGTCTCCTGGCTGGGGTTCAGGTTGGGGTTTTGGGCATAGTCCTCCCCCATCAGTTCAATGGCGGCTTGGTTGGGCGAGGAATACTCGATGTACTCGCAGTTCATCTGCGCGATGTCGGGGCGGGAGAGGAAGTTGATGAAGGCGTGGGCGTTGTCCACATTCCGTGCTTCCCTGGGGATGACCATGCCGTCCACCCACACATTGCTGCCCTCCTTTGGCACCACATAGGCCAGGTCGGGGTTCAGATTGATGGCATACTGGGCGTCACCGGACCACATCACAGCCAGAATGCCCTCCCCCGCCACCATTTTGTCCTTGGTCTCATCCACCTGGTAAGCCTTGACGATCCCATCCTGCTTCTGTTTGATCAGCAGATCAGCAGCAGCTTTGATTTCTTCAGGATTTTTGGAATTGATGGAATAACCCAGGTATTTGAGCGCCACGCCCAGCGTGTCCCGGGGGGAGTCCAGCATGAAGACCTCCCCCTTGTAAGTATCGGAAAACAACGCGCCCCAGGAGTCAATGGGGGCTGCCACCCGGGTGGTGTCATAGAGAATGCCAACCGTGCCCCACATATAGGGAACAGAATGGACATGGCCGGGGTCATAGTCGGGGTTTCTGAGCCAGTCCATGGTGTGCGCCTCGTTGGGCACCTTGGAAAAGTCAATGGGCTGGAGCAAATCCTCCGCGATCATGCGCTCCATGGCATAGTCAGACGGGAACACCACATCAAAGGCGCCGGGGCTGGTACGCACTTGCACCAGCATATCCTCATTGAGGGTGAAGCGCATATAGTTGACCTTGATGCCGGTCTCCTCCTCAAACAGGCGGATGACCTCCTCATCAATGTAGTCCTCCCAGTTGAACACGTTGACCACGCCCGGGTTCTGGGCCTGGGCGGGAATCATGGAGAGCGCCAGGAGCGCTATGAGCACCAGGGAAATCAGTTTTTTCATTTCGTTCCTCCGTTTGTTTTGGTTTCCTGGGCCTTGGTGGCCCGGCGGTTGATGGCCAGAAGCAGAATGAGCAAGGCCACGAACATCAGGGCGCTTAAAGCGTTCATCGTGGGTTTTATACCCTTTCGGGCCTCGGAATAAATCAGGGTGGAAAGATTCTGCACCAGGGGGCTGGTGGTGAAGTAACTGATGGTGAAGTCATCCAGGGACAGGGTAAAGCTGAGCAAAGCGCCCGTGATCACCCCGGGCATCACAAAGGGCAGAATGACTTTTCTCAAAGCGTAGCCCGGGGTCGCGCCCAGATCCAGCGCGGCTTCATAGCTGTGGCGGTTCATCTGCTTCAGTTTGGGCAGCACCGACAGGATGACATAAGGGATATTGAAGGTGATGTGGGCCAATAGCATGGTGACATAACCCCTTTGTACCCGGGTGAAGATAAAAAGGAGCATCAGCGAGATGCCCGTCACGATGTCAGGCATGGTCATGGGGATGTTGGTGAGCGTCATCATGGCGGCCTGGGGCCGGCGCCGCATGGCGTGGATGCCGATGGCGGCAGCCGTGCCGATGATGGTGGCAAAAAATGACGCCAGCAGGGCGATGGTCACCGTGATATACAGGGCGTTCGTGATCGCGGGGCTCTGGAACAGGTCCGCATACCATTTCAGGGAAAAGCCTTCCCATTTGGCACGGCTGACGCCCGCGTTGAAGGACTGTAAGATCAGCACCACAATGGGCACATACAGGAACAAAAGCACCAGGACCAGGTAGCCGCGTTTGATAAACTTGGTCATATCGTACTGCCCCCCTCGCCCTCCGGGTCCACCTTGCGCAGAAGCGTCAGGCTCATCAGGATCAGCACCATCATGATCAGGCTCAGGGCGCTCCCCACGTTCCAGTTGTCCGCCGACAGGAAGGTGCGTTCAATCAGATCGCCGAACATCTCGGTGTTGCCCCCGCCCAGCACCCTGGGGATGAAGAAGGTGGTGACGGAGGGCATGAATACCATGGTGATGCCGGATATCACGCCGGGGAGGCTCAGGGGCATCGTCACCCGCCAGAAGGTCAGTATGGGGCTGGCCCCCAGGTCCATGGCGGCCTCCGACAGGCGGTAGTCCTGCTTGCTCAACGCGTTGTACACAGGGAACACCATAAACGGCAGGTAATTGTAAACCATTCCCAATAAAACCGCCTGGGAGTTGTACATCAGCTGCATGCGTGGAAGCCCAAGGGCTGTCAGGATGGAGTTGATCAGGCCATTGTCCTCCAGCAGGCTCATCCAGGCAATGGTGCGAAGGAGAAAATTCATCCACATGGGAATGATGAACAGGATAACCAGCGTCGCTCCCAGCCTGAACTGCCGGTCCGCCATGAAGAGCGCCGCCGGATAGCCCAGGAAGAGGCAGATGACTGTGCACAAAAAGGCCATCCAAAGGGAGTACACCAGCGTATCCACATTCACCGTGCCCCTGGCGCCGCCCAGGGCAGCGGGATCAAAGCCCAGCTCGGCCAGCTGCTTGTTCATCTCATGGTTGCTGTCCCAGAAAGTGCGGAAGTTTTCCAGGGTAAACTGGCCTGACCGGTCGGTGAAGGCGTAATAGGCGATCAGCAAAAGCGGAATAATGGTAAATACAACCATCCACAGGCTGTAGGGGTAGGCGAACAGGCTCCTTTTCACCCCGCGGTTTTGCCGGACATTGGCCGCAACCATCACCGCAAAACCCGCCAGCCCCAGAATCATCGCCCCTATAGCCCAGGGGGGAAAGCGCATGCTGATCATTCCCCGGCCTCTTCTTCTTCCACAAGTTCAACCGGCATGGGGCGCATGATGTGGATGTTGAAGGGAATCACCGACAGGCCGACGCCCGCCCCCTCCGGCTGCATGGTGGTGGCGTGCACCTTGAAGCTGAACTCCCCGGTATCGATGATCATCTCATAGTGGACACCCTTGAACAGGACGCTGCGCACCGTGCCCTTGAGCATCCCCTGCCCTTCCTCCACCACCTGGAGGTCCTCGGGCCGTATCAGTACATCCACCGGCACATTCCGCCCAAAGCCCTTGTCAACACACTGGAATTCCGCTCCGCAGAAACTGACCAGGAAATCCTTGAGCATGGTCCCCCGGATGATGTTGGACTCGCCCACAAAATTGGCCACGAAAGCGCTTTTGGGCTCGTCATACACGTCCTTGGGCGTGCCGATCTGCTGGATGTAACCCTCGCGCATCACCACGATGATATCGGACATGGTGAGCGCTTCCTCCTGGTCATGGGTGACATAAATGAAGGTAATGCCCAGGCGCTGCTGCATGCGTTTAAGCTCCAGCTGCATCTCCTGGCGCAGCTTCAGGTCAAGCGCGCCCAGGGGTTCGTCCAGCAGGAGGACTTCAGGCTCATTCACCAGCGCCCGGGCAATGGCGATGCGCTGCTGCTGCCCGCCTGACAGGCTTTCCACGCTGCGCCTGCCGTATTCCTTCAGGTTCACAAGCGTGAGCAGCTTCTCCACCCGGGCTTTGATCTCATCCTTGGGGCGCTTGGCCACCTTCAGCCCGAAAGCGATGTTCTCAAACACATTCAGGTGTGGGAACAGCGCATATTTCTGGAATACCGTGTTGACCCGCCGCTTGTAAGGCGGCAGCCCCGTGATGTCCTGGCCGTCAAAAAGCACGCGGCCGGTGGTGGGGTGCTCAAAGCCCCCGATAATCCGGAGGGTCGTGGTTTTCCCGCAGCCGGAGGGCCCAAGCAGGGTCACAAACTCGTTTTTGCGAATATACAGGTTGATGTCCGAGAGCACCTCAGCCCCGTCATATTGTTTGGACACATCCTCCAGCTTGATCAGCTGCGGCCTTTCTGCCATCTCACTCCTCCAGGTGCCGAATTGGGAACTTTAAAATACCGGCGGCGTTGAGGCCCACAGGAAACGGGCTTTGCGCCTGCCGCGGTTCTCGATGTGATGGGGGGCGCTGGGATGCAGGCAAAAGCTCTCATACCGGGCCACCTTGTGGCGCGTCCTCCCCAGGACCAGATGGATTTCCCCGGCTAAGACATAGGCGAACTCCTCCCCCTCATGGGCGGGGATCTCCGCCGTCCTGCCCCCCGGACCCAGGCAAACCAAAATGGGTTCCATCCGGTTTTTCTGTGCGTCCGGCACCAGCCACAGGATACTGCCCTTCAGCGCGCCTTCGTCCACCTTCTCGAACATATCGTCTTTTCCAAAGACGATCTGCTCCTGCTGGCGGGCGCTGAAAAACGCCTCCAGGCTGGAACCCAGGCACTCGATCATGTCGGACAGGGTGGCGATGGATGGGGAGGTCAGGTTGTTCTCCACCTGGGAGATGAAGCCCTTGGTCAGCTCGCACCGGTCCGCCAGGTCCTCCTGGGTCAGGTTACGAGCCAGCCGCAAGCTTTTCAGGGTTCCGCCGATATCCACCACTCATCCTCCTCAACCCGCAGTTTAGAGTTACTAAACAAGCGGGCAGGCATCATTAAACCACCCGGCGGCCTTGATGTCAATATGCCCTTGTCATGAATTGGAAATCTGGCGGGACAATGCCCGGGTTTGACACACTCGGCTACTTGCCCACGCAGAAACTGGCGAACACCTCATCCAGCAATTGGTCATTCACATTTTCCCCCGTAATGCGGCCCAGGGCGGCCAGCGCCTCATTCAGGTCCACGGCGCACAGGTCAAGGGGTACGCCCCCAAGCATGGCTTCTGCCGCCTGGCGCAAGGATCCGGCCGCTTCCCGCGCCAGATGGAGGTGCCTGGCCAGCGTGAGGGCATTCTCCCCGGGGTCGCCCGCGTATTTCCGGATTTCCCGGCGCAGGGTGTCCATCCCTTCCCCTGTGCGGGCGGAGACCCGCAGGGTTTCCCCGGGCTTGACACCCTGGCCCAGAAGCCAGGCCTCAGCCTCCCTGACAGGCGGCAGATCCTGCTTGTTGAGCACAATCAGCCTGGGCAGATCATTAAGCTCCCTGAGGATATCTGCGTCCTGGCTGTCAGGCGTTATTCCGGCGTCCAGCACCAAAAGGCACAGGTCGGCCGCCTTCATGGCTTCCCTGGCCCGACGGATGCCAATCTGCTCCACCACCTCAGCGCTGGCACGGATACCCGCTGTGTCCATGAAGTGAACCGGGATGCCATCCAGGATGGCGCTGCCAGATACCACATCCCGGGTGGTACCCGGCAGGTCGGTGACGATGGCCTTCTCCTCCTCCAGCAGGGCGTTCAGCAGGGAGGACTTCCCCACATTGGGCTTCCCGCAGATGACAGCCTGAAGCCCTTCCGCCAGAATCCGGCTGCCACGCTCATCACAGGCCGCCTCAAGGCGCCGGGCCAGATTCATCAGCCCCGGCGCCAGATCCCCCACCGCCTCTTCCTGGTCGATCTCCTCCGGATAATCAATGGCGGCCACCAGGCCCGCCATCAGGCGGATCAACTCCCCCTGGGCCTCCTGGATGAATTTCAATGCGCCCCCCTGCAATTGGCGCAGCGCCGCGCCCGCAGCAGTCTGCCCGGTGGCGGATATCAACTGCATCACCGCTTCCGCCCGGCTCAGGTCAATGCGGCCGTTCAGGAAGGCGCGGCGGGTGAACTCCCCGGGCGCAGCAGGCACCGCCCCCCGGGCAAAGAGCGCCCGGAGCGCCTCCTGCACCACATATTCCCCTCCGTGCAGGTAGATCTCCGCCACATCCTCCCGGGTGTAGGTATGGGGCGCTTTTAAAAACACCGCCATGCACTCATCAAGCGTCCTCCCGCCATCCGCAAAATGCCCAAACATCATCAGCCGCGGCTGGAAGGCCTTGCCAGGTGTTTTCGGCACAAACACTCGGCGCATAAGCGCCAGGGCCTCAGGCCCGCTTACCCGGATTACCGCCAGCCCGCCCTTGCCGGGCGGCGTGGCCACAGCCGCGATGGTTGTCTGTTCCATAAGCCCTCCTTGTGGAACAGTATAAAGTGGGCGCGAAAGAAGGGCAAGGCAACACCTGGGATCTCTTCAAAGAAATCTCCGCCAATAAATTTCACGATTGTTTTGTCAATTCTTCAAGCTATTCAGGAGGCAGGAACGCGGTCTGCGCATTCACGGGGTATTTCCGCCCTGCGGTCAATCACCAGCGCCAGAATGAGGCCGATCAGCACACAAGCCCCGCCCAGCAGCGCCTTGAGGGAAAAGGCCCCGGATAGGACGATGTCAAGCAACACGCCCACTGCCACCTGGCCCACAAAGAGGGCCAGGGTCATGTAAAAGGAAGAGATTCGCCCCACCAGGGCGCTGGTGACCAGCACGATGATCACCCCAAACAGGCCGCCCAGGTAGAGGGTGGCCGGGCCTGACAGCGGTTTTGTCTGTCCGCCCTCAAGGACAAACAGCGCCACTGCGGCCAGGGATCCCACGGCATAGTTGATGAAGGTGGCGTTATACACCGAGGTCTTCCGGGTCAATTGCCCGTTGAGCAGGCGCGAAAGCAGCACGGTGACCCCAGCCAGCAGCGAGACAAATACCGCCAGGGTATCAAAACTGTCCAGCATCACCAGGATGCCCAGCACCATGAGGGGCGCGCCCATGAGTTTGCCATTCTGCATCTTTCTGGCCGGAATCCCCAGCAGCCCAAGGTGGTCCGCCAGCAGGCTGAAAACACTCTCTCCCAAGAGCCCCAGGGCCATCATGGCTGATACTGAAATGCGGCCAAAAGCCACGCTGTTGAAGGTGATGGTCAAAAGACCTACCAGACCCGCGGAAAGCTGCCAGGGCCGCAAGCCTTTGATAGTTGGCCTCTCCCTCCTGAAGACCATCAGCAGGGACATAACAAAGAGGCCCGCTACATGAATCAGAACCACAGCAAGGGGTCGGCCGGCCATGGCAGCCAGCCTGCCGTTCACGGCCACCATTACCGCGATCAGCGCCCCCATCAGGAGAGAAACCGAATACATCATGGTTTGCATCATATCGGAGAGCGTGATGAGGGTCAACAGGCTCACCCGCTTTTTCGTGCGCCTTTTTCCAGATGGCGGATTGATTGAACCCCACCCGCCAATCCGATATAATGAAATGAAAGCAAGGAGGACGGACATGGCTTTTTCGCACCTGCACCTTCATACAGAGTACAGCCTTCTGGACGGCGCCTGCCGGATCGATCCGCTGATGGCGAGGCTTTTGGAACTGGGCATGGATGCCTGCGCCGTCACCGACCATGGGGTGCTGTACGGTGTGATAGACTTCTACAAGGCCGCAAAGAAGGCCGGCATCCACCCGGTGATTGGCTGTGAGATATATGTGTGCCCTGACATGGATGAAAAAACCAGCCAGGCCCGGGAATACAGCCACCTGGTGCTCCTGTGTGAGAACATGCGGGGCTATCAAAACCTGATGAAACTGAGCTCCGAGGGGTTCACCCGCGGATTTTACTATAAGCCCCGGGTTGACCTGGATTTGCTCAGGGAACACCATGAGGGCCTGATCGCGCTGTCCGCCTGCCTGTCCGGGGACCTGCCCAGGCTATTGCTGGATGGACGCTATGAGGACGCCCGTGCCCACGCCCTTCTGATGCAGGACATCTTCGGCCAGGACAACTACTTCATTGAACTCATGGACCACTTCATCCGGGAAGAAAAACAGGTCATCCCCCGGCTGGTGAGGCTTTCCCAGGAGACGGGCATCCCCCTGGTGGTGACCAATGACTGCCACTACCTGCGGAAAGAGGACGCTCCGGCCCAGGAAGTGCTCATGTGTATCCAAACCGGGAAAACCCTGGATGACGCGCAGCGCATGCGCATGGAAACCGAGGAACTGTATGTCAAGAGCGAGGCGGAAATGCGCAGGCTCTTCCCCGACCAGGGCGAGGCCATTGACAGGGCGCGTGACATCGCCATGCGCTGCCAGGTGGACTTTGATTTTAACACCCACCACCTGCCGCACTATCTCTCCGGCTTCCCCCAGGAGGATAACCCGGCTCTTCTGCGCCGGCTATGCTTTGAGGGGCTGTCCATCCGCTACCCCAATAAGCCCCGGGAAGCGCTGGACCGCCTGGAATACGAGTTGGGTGTCATCAGCAGCATGGGTTTTGTGGACTACTTTCTGATCGTCTGGGATTTTATCAAATATGCCCGGGACCACAGCATCATGGTGGGCCCCGGCCGGGGCAGCGGGGCCGGCTCCATCGTGGCCTACTGCCTGAACATCACCCAGCTGGACCCACTGAAATATAATCTCCTCTTTGAGCGCTTCCTGAACCCGGAGCGGGTGAGCCTGCCGGACCTGGATATCGACCTGTGCTATGAGCGGCGCCAGGAGGTGATCGATTATGTTTCGGCCAAGTACGGCGCCGACCATGTGGCCCAGATCATCACCTTTGGCACCATGGCTGCCCGGGGAGTCATCCGGGATGTGGGCCGCGTGCTGGGCTATTCCTACCAGGAAACGGACAGGGTGGCCAAGATGGTGCCCATGGAACTCAACATTACGCTGGAAAAGGCGCTGCTGCAGAACCCCCGGCTGCTGGATGCCCGGGACAGCGACCCCCGGGTAAAAAGGCTGATCGATACGGCGCTCTTGCTTGAAGGCATGCCGCGCCACGCCGCCACCCACGCCGCGGGGGTGCTGATCACCGAAAACCCCATCACGCAGTATGTGCCGCTGCAGACCAATGACGATGTGGTCACCACCCAGTACGCCATGGGCAACATCGCGGAGCTGGGCTTGCTTAAGAACGACTTTCTGGGCCTGAGGACCCTGACCGTCATCCGGGACGCGCTGGAGATGGTGGGCCATGCCGGCCTGGTCATGGAAGCGGAGGACATCCCCATTGACGACCCGGAGGTCTACCGCATGATCTCCCAGGGAGACACGGACGGGGTGTTCCAACTTGAAAGCGCCGGGATGCGCAGCTTCATTTCAGAGTTGAAGCCCGAGGGTTTTGAGGACATCATCGCCGCCATTTCCCTTTACCGCCCCGGGCCCATGGCCTCCATCCCCCGCTTTATCAAGGGCAAGCACCATCCGGAGACAGTGCGCTACCTGGTGCCTGAACTGAAGCCCATTTTGGGCGTCACCTATGGCTGCATGGTCTATCAGGAGCAGGTCATGCAGATTGTCAGGGACCTGGGTGGCTTCAGCTTCGGCCGGAGCGATGAAATCCGCCGGGCCATGAGCAAGAAAAAGCATGATGTGATGGCCAGGGAGCGGCAGAGCTTTGTCTATGGTTCCCCGGAGGAGCATGTGCCCGGAGCCGTGGCCAAGGGCATCCCCGCCAACAAAGCCGAAGCCATCTATGACGAGATGATGGCCTTTGCCAGCTACGCCTTCAACAAATCCCACGCCGCGCCCTACGCCCTGGTGTGTGTACGCACCGCCTGGCTCAAATACCACTACCCGGCCCAGTTCATGGCAGCGCTCATCAACTCCTATATGGGCGCCACCTCCAAGGTGGCCGGTTACGTCCAGTTCTGCCGCCGCCGTGATATTCCCATCCTGAGGCCTGACATCAACCGCTCCCGTGCCAAATTCGCCGTGGAAGAGGCTGAGGATGGCCGTGAGGGCATCCGCTTTGGCCTGGCCGCCATCAAGTCATTGGGCGAAAGGGCGGTGGAAGCCATCGTATCCGAGCGGGAGACGGCCGGCGATTACCTTGGCATCCATGATTTCTGCAGGCGGATTGACATGTCCCAGGTCAACAAGCGCGCCGTGGAGGCGCTGATCAAGGCCGGATGCTTTGACAGCCTGGGAGCCAGGCGCAGCCAGTGCATGGGGGTGTTTGAAATGGAGATGGACGCGAGCGCCAGGAAGCGCCGCAACCATCATGCGGGCCAGCTCTCCCTTTTTGGCCCGTCAGGGCCCTCGGCGGACCCGCAGAAAGAAACCGGCTCCGAACTCCCGGATATTGCGGAGTATCCCTTCCGCTCCCTGCTGGCCATGGAAAAGGAGGTGAGCGGGATTTATATCTCCGGCCATCCCCTGGACGAGTATGTGACGCAGCTGGAGCCGCTCAGATGGAACTCCCGGGAACTGGAGGAACTGGCCGAGCGGGAGGACAAGGGCCTGCCTGAGGATGGGCAGGCGGTAAGCCTTGGCGGCATCGTTACCCAAATCAAGCACAAGGCCACCCGCAAGGGTGAGGTGATGGCCTTTCTCACGCTGGAAGATTTAACCGGCCAGGTGGAGTGCCTCCTCTTCCCCAGGGTGTATGAGCGCCTGGGCAGCAGCCTGGAAATGGATACGGCGTATCTGCTCACGGGCCGCCTTTCGGTGACGGAAGACCGGCCGGCCAGCCTCATCGTTGAAAAAGCCCGGCCTTTGGGCCTGGGTGCGGAAGCACCGCCTGAAAGCGAGGCCGCCCTTGCCAAGCGCGCGCCGGTCAAGCTATACTTGGAGATGCAGCGCAGCCAGATGGAGGCCTGCCAGGAAGTTCTCAGCCGGAAGCCCGGCAGCGTCCCAGTCTATGTGAAGCTGCTGGGAGAAGCGGGCATGTTCCTGGCTCCCCGTTCCTGGTGGACGGGGGACGGGGCCAGTGCCAAAGAAGAGCTGATGACCGTACTTAACGCCGAACAAATCAAGGTGGTGAAAAAGAAACATGAATGAAATGCGCGTAACTGTACCCGCCGGGCGGGAATGGGGTCTGGTGTTTAAAACGGCCATCGGGGCCGCAGGCTCTCTGGCGGGGCTATCCCTGGATGTGATTGATGACCTGCGCACCGCGGTGGATGAGGCTTTTGAGCTTCTGTCCAATCAGGAGCGCCTGGTTGAACAGGTGACCCTGATCACATCAGTTGATGACGGGATGTTCAACCTGTCCATCAGCGCCCACCGCGCTGAGCATCACACCAAATGCAAGCCCAGAAACCCCGAGGTAGCGCAGCTGATCATCGGGACCCTGGTGACTGATGTTAAACTTGAGGGGGATGGGTGCGGTATCTTCAGCGTCACCATGGCATTACCTGCGGGAACAAGGTGATATATGAATGCTGACACAATTCATAACACAGCGCTGGCTTACGCGCTGGATCCAACGCCCGAAAAAATGGAGGCGGCGGTGGAAGCCGCTCTTCCGCTGTGCTATGCGATCGCGGCGCGCTTTACCGGCCGGGGCATTGACCTGGAGGATTTGCGCCAGGTGGCGTCCATGGCGCTGGTCAATGCCCTGAAGGGCTTTGACCCTCATCGGGGCCTCAGGTTTACCACCTATGTCACGCCCACCATCACCGGCACCGTTCGCAACTATATCAGGGACCGGGCGCAGATCGTCCGCACGCCCAGAGGCCTTCGGGAGCAGGGGATGCAGATGGACCGCGCCCTGGAGCGCCTGGTGCAGACCTTAAGAAGGGAACCCACCGCGGAGGAACTGGCCAACCATCTGGGCTGGACGGTGGAACAGGTCTTAACCGTGCATGCCTCCCGGGAGAAAGCGCAGGTGTCCTCCCTGGACGCCCAGGATGATGAGGGCATGCGCTTCTTTGACCATCTGGGCCGGGACGAAAAGGGCTATGAGGATTTTGAGGTGCGCCAGGACCTGCTCAAGGCGCTGGGCACCCTTTCCCAGGATGAGCGGGAGCTCATCAAACTCCGTTTTCAGGAGCAGCTTTCCCAGCAGGCAACAGCCAAAAGGATGCGGCTGACCCAGATGCAGGTTTCCCGAATGGAGCGCCGGGTGCTGCGCGCCCTGAAAAACGTGATGCAGTCGGTATAGCCGGGGTGGCGAAGGCTTTCAAATTGGGCCTGGCCCAGCAGCTGGTGGCGATGGGGCTGGCAGAAAACGTCCGCGAAGCCCAGGCCATTATCATGGCGGGCAAAGCCTTGGTCAATGACCAGCCTGCCAGGGCCGGCATGGTGGTCTCAGCAAGGGATGATATCAGGTTGCGCGGTGTGAAATCCGCCTACCTGGCCAGGGGCGGGGCCAAACTGGCGGGAGCGCTTGGGCGTTTTGAGGCGGACCCCGGAGGCAGAGTATGCCTGGACGCGGGAGCCTCCACAGGAGGCTTCACAGACTGCCTCATCAAGCACGGCGCCAAAAAAGTTTACGCGGTGGATGTGGGTTACGGCCAGCTGCTGGGGAGCCTCCGGCAGCATGACCGGGTGGTGAACCTGGAGCGTACCAACCTCTCCGACCCAAAGCTTTTATCCCTTGAGCCGAAGCCCACTTTTGCCACCTGCGACCTGAGCTATCTCTCCCTGCGCGAGGCGGTGCCTGTCTATCAGCGGATCCTCGGGGGCGAGGGCACGCTTGTTTGCCTGGTGAAGCCCCTGTTTGAGGTGAGCGATCCCCTTGCCCGCCGCACCGGGGAGATCGAGGGCAGCGCCTATGCCCCCCTGCTCGCTGATTTGGCTGATTTTCTCAGCAGCCTTCAGGGGATTGCAGTCGTTGATGTGTGTCCCAGCCCTGTCAGGGGGAACAGGGGCACGGTGGAGTTCTTCTTCCACATCATGGTTGGGCTTTCCCTTGTGCGGCCGGCGCTGGATAAGCGCATCGCGGCGAGCGTGGAACAAGCCCTGATGGAGCGTACAGATGTTTGACCTGGACGAACAAGCGAAAATCTTTGGCATAACGGCAGTGGAGAACCTGTTTTTCACAGAATATTTACCGGACGCCAGCGGGGACCAGGTTAAAGTCTACCTCTGGGGGCTTTATCAGAGCCAGCGAGGGGCGAAAGACTATACCCTGAAGCAAATGTCCCGTGATCTGGGCCTGGAGGAAGCCCAGGTGGAGGCCGCCTTGCGCTATTGGGAGCGGCGGAGGCTGGTGGAGCGGGTGAGTGACAAGCCCTTGAGCTATGTTTACCACAGCCTGTGCCAGCATGTGCTGACCGGCCAGGATGGGATAGCAGGCGACCTCGCCTTTATCCTTTTTAACGACGCCGTCTACGCCCAGTTTGACGGCCGGCGGAAACTCCGGCCAAACGACATCGCCCTGGCCTATGAGTGGGTGCAGGACCTGGGGCTGCCCCAGGAGGTGGTCCTGATGCTGCTCAACCACTGCGCTGACACCCGTGGCAGCAACTTCTCCTTTAAAAGCGCCCAGGCGCTGGCTGTGGCTATGCGGGAGGACGGGGTGATGACCCCGGAGGAAGCGGAGAACTACCTGAGCCACTCCAAACGCACCCACCAGGGGGCCCGTGCGGTGCTGGGCCAGTTCAACCTCAGGCGCCTGCCTACGGAGCCGGAGCTGGCGCTTTACCGGAAATGGACCCTGGAATGGGGCTTTGACGAGTCCTCCATCATCGCTGCTTGCCAGGAAACGGTGTCTGCCAACCATCCCTCGTTTTCCTACCTGGACCGGATCCTGGACCGGCTGCGCCGACAGGGCGGGACCAGCGCCAGGGAAGTCAGGGGAAAACTGGAAGAGGACAACCGGGACGCAGAACATTTGAAACAGGTGCTGGATATCCTGGGCGTGGGCAGCCAGCATACCTTTACGGTGCTGCCGGCCTACCGGGCGCTTCGGGAAGACTATTCCCACGAGATGATCCTTCTGGCGGCCCGCTCAGTCCAGTCCCGCCGCGGCGCCTTTGAGGATCTGGAGCCCAAGCTCATGTCCTGGAAATCCCTGAACCTGATGGACGAATCGCAGGTACGGGAGCACCTGACCCAACTCAAAGCTTTTCAGCCCGCCATGTTCGCCGTCTTTGAGCTCTCCGGCCAGGAGGGAAGGCCCGGGGAGCAGGACCTCATGCACTACCGCGCCTGGCGGGAGGCCGGGCACAGCGATGAGGTGATCAGGGAGGCCGCCAGCCAGGCCCGCTCCAGCAAACGGAAGCTCAGCTATATCGGCAAGGTGCTGGAGACCTGGAAAAAAGAGGGGATCACCACCCCCCAGGCCGCACGGGACAAAGCGCCTTGGGCTTCGTCCCAGGGCGGCAAAAAGGTGAGCGCCCAGTTGTACAGGCAGCGGGAGAACACCGAAGAGGACTACGCCTCTGACATCGACTGGCTGGAGATAGCGAGGAAAGAAAGTGGCCAATGAAGCCTTGACCCAGGCCCTTACGGAATGCAGGGCCCGGCAATATGAGAACCAACGGGAGGAGCAGGAGCGCCTCAGGAAGGCCATTGCCCTTCAGCCCCGGATTGGCGAACTGGCGGATGACCGCCGGGAGGATATCCTCAGGGGCCTGCGCCTGGCCATGGAGGGTATCAACCCGGAAGGCGTCCAGGAACGCACCCGGGAGCGTAACCTGAAAATCCGTGAACTGCTCAAGGCGGCGGGGTTGCCGGAGGACTACCTGTCCCCGGTCTTCCAGTGCCACCAATGCCAGGATTCGGGTTATGTGGGAGAGGCACCCAAAGCATTGTGCCAGTGCGTCATCAGGCGATACCATGCGCTGTTGTCTGGCGGGCTGGACCTAAAGGACGGCCCCAGTTTTACCCGGTTTGACCTGTCAGTATTCCCGGAGGCGCCGCTTGGCGACTCCGGCACCACCCAGCGGCTGCTGATGAAGACCTTCAAGGCACAGGGAGAAGAATACGCGGCCGGCGTGGCAAAAGGCCAGGGCAAACTGAACCTCCTGCTCCACGGTCCCAGCGGCCTGGGGAAAAGCTACCTCCTGCGCTGTGTGGCGAAGGAAGCGGCGGACCATGGCGTCGTCACACTGACCATGAGCGCCAATGCCCTCATCAACCACATCCGCCAGGTCTATTTCAACTTAAACCACGACAGCTTGGACCAGCCCTATTATGATGTGCCGCTGCTCCTGATTGACGACCTGGGGATCGAACCCAAGTGGGAGGGCATCACCATTGAGCAGCTCTTCGCCCTACTGGAGCACCGCATCAACCACAAAAAGCCCACGGCCATCAGCACCAACCTCTCCCCCATGGAAATCCAGGCGCGCTATTCCGAACGCATCTCCTCAAGGTTGTTCGACCGAAGCCTTTCCCTGGTCCTCCCCTTCCAGGGCAAGGACATCCGGCTGATCCGCCGCTAGGGAAGGCCGCCTGATGCCCTTGCCCTGCCCTTTCAGCAGGGCTGCCTTTCGCTGGATCATCTCATCCACCCGGGTGATATAATCTTCTGGATTCTTCACATTGGGCGCCCTTTGGATGCGGGCGCCTTTCCCATAGACGTGCTTGGAGATGCCCCCGGCCCCCAGGGCCAGGACGGAGCCTGTGTCCTCCATCATGTCCATGTTGTAGAGGCACTCATGCCCTCTTTTGGCATAGCCCACATTCTCCAGGTTGCCGGCCATGTGTTTCTGCCGGTAAAGGTAGTAGGGGTTCAGTCCCATGTCCCGCGCCGTTTCCCGGGCCAGCCGCACCATATCGCCCACATCAGCCTCCTGGGGAACGGGTTCACCAAAGCGGTACATGTCGCTGGCGCGTTTAAGGCTTAATGTATGCACGGTGAGGGACTCAGGCGCTATGCTTTTGGCCCAGGCCAGGGTGCGCCCAAACATGTCCAGGTCTTCCCCCGGAAGCCCCGCGATCAGGTCCATGTTGATGTGCCCAAAACCCATGCTGCGGGCCAGCTGATAAGCCGCCTCCGTCTGGGCCTGGGTATGTGCCCGGCCAATCAGCTGAAGTGTTTCATCATGCATGGTTTGCGGGTTGATGGAGATACGGGTAGCGCCATGATCAGCGATAAGCCGCAGCTTTTCACGGCTTATGCTGTCTGGCCGCCCTGCCTCCACCGTCACTTCCCCGGCTCCGGCAATAAATGGCGCAGCCGCTGCCAGTACATCTTCAAGCAGCGCCGGCGGAAGCGCAGTGGGGGTGCCGCCCCCCACATACACTGCCCGCACCTTCAGGGCATATGCCTGCATCATGCGGTAAACCGCCCCCATCTCCCTCACCAGCGCCCGGACATAGCCTGGCAGTATCCGCCCATCCCCCACCTGGCAGCTGATGAAGCTGCAGTAGCGGCACCGGGTCTCACAGAAGGGGATCCCGATATAGAGACCCACGTCCATTTCATCAGGCTGCCTGATATTCCGCTGGGTCGCCACCACATCATAAAGCAGCGCTGCCTTTTCAGGGCGCAGGTCAAAGGTCTCCCTGACCTGCCTTGCAGCAGCCTCCAGGGAAAGCCCCTTTCCCATCTCCGCGTACACCAGGCGAGTGGGCCTGATGCCTGTCAGGGAACCCCAGGGGGGTGACATGCCAGTCGCTTCCTTTAGCGCAAAATAAACCGCCAGCTTCTGCTGGCGCTTATGGAAGCGCTTGTCCGCCAGGGGATCCGGCTGCGTTACTCCAGACAGGCTATGGCTGCCTGACAGAACGCCTGTAAGATTCGCCTGGCACTGCCGTTGGGTCCCCCGGACGCTTTCGGTAATCACCACCCTGAGCTCACTGCCTTCCCGGACTTCCTGGGCTTCCGGAAGAAAGATGCGCACCACATCCACCAGCTCCTTGAGAAATCCGGGAACCGGCCCAATCAGGGTAAATGTCACTTAATGGTGCCCCCCGGGCCGTGGCCGGGATAAAAGGAGCAGCCATGCAGGGTGAACAGGCGCCTGAGTGACGCCCGCATCTGGGCCTGGCTGCCGCCCGGCAGATCGGTTCGGCCATAATCGTTCAGGAACAGGGTATCCCCGGTGAAGAGCGTGTCCCCCATCCGGTAGCACACGCTTCCCGGGCTGTGACCCGGGGTGTGCAGCACCTGAATGGACAGGCCAGCCATCTCCAGCTCCTGCCCCTCCGCCACAAAATCGGTGGGCTGGGGACGGGCGGATATCCCCTGGGGATCCATCCCCAGGAAATCATCCTCCAACATTATCCTATCCCGCTGATGCATATAGATGGGGACGCCCGGGAAGTCTTTCAGCGCCCCGGTGTGGTCCCAGTGGCCATGGGTCAGGAGAATGGCTTTGACCTGCCTGGTACCGAGGCGCTGCCTGATCTTTTCCCCATCGCTGCCCGGATCCACCAGCACAGCGTCATCCCGCCCCGGCTGGCTGATGATATAGACGTTGTTCTCCAGTTGCCCCACCACCACGGTGTCTATCAGCATGCCTGCCTCCTAAAACAATTTTCCCGAATCCAGAAGGATGGTTACAGGGCCATCATTGACCAGGCTTAAGTGCATATGTGCGCGGAAAACCCCGGTTGAAACGGGGACACCCTGTTTGCCAAGCTCCCGGGCACAGTCTTCATACAGCGCGTTGGCGCGCTCCGGCTCCTCTGCCCGGGTAAAGCCCGGGCGGTTCTGCCCCCGCGCATCTCCCAGAAGGGTGAACTGGCTGACCAACAGCGCTTCGCCGCCCACATCCAGGACCGAGCGGTTCATTTTCCCTGCTTCATCCTCGAATATCCGCAGCCTGGCGATTTTCCCGGCTATGTAGGCGGCGTCTTTCTCGCTGTCCCCTGCCTCAACCCCCAGGAGCACCACCAAGCCTGGGCCGATCGAACCCCTGGTTTCGCCTTCAACCGCCACGGCGGCTTCTGCCACCCGCTGTACCACTGCGCGCATATCCTCTTCCCTCCCGCTACCGGGAACTCCGGTAGGCTTCCAGCACATCTGAGCGCTTCTGAAGCCTGGCCAGCGCCTGGCGGATCTGGTCCCGGCTTTGCACCTGCACCACCAGGCTCAGGGTCTTGGTGCCTTTCTTCCCTTCCTCCTGGGCTCCGGCTACCACAGGGGTACCGGCGTTGGCGATAAACATCATGATCTCCCCCAGGATATTGGGGCTTTCATAGACGATGACCCGGAGGTTGGCGTTGAAATCGCCCGTCTCCTCCTCCGCCCAGCTCACCTGGATAAGTCGCTCAGGCTCGGCATTCAATGCGTTGACGCAGTCCGCCTTATGCACCGTGACACCCCGCCCCCGGGTGATGTAGCCTGTGATGTCATCCCCCGGCACCGGGCTGCAGCAATGGGCAAAGCGCACCAGCATACCGGCGCCGCCCTCCACATAAATGCCGTGGGTCGGTTTTCCCCGCTGCGCCAATTCCTTGGGCTCGGGCACAACCGGCTGCGCCTTGACACCTTTGGCCAGATCCTGCAGGCGCTTCTGCTCCTCCAGGAGTTTGCTCACCACATAGACCGAGGGGATGGCGCCATAGCCCACCGCGCCATAAATGGCTTCCAGGTCAGGGAAGGAGTACTTCTTCAGCAGCGGCTCGTAGTACTCAGCCTTGGTCAGTTCGCCCAGCTTGACGCCCCGGCGCTTGGCCTCATGCTCCAGGATATCCCGGCCCTTCTGGATGTTCTCCCCCCGCAGCTCTTTCTTGAAGAACTGGCGGATTTTGGACTTGGCCTGCTGGGTCTTCACCACATTGAGCCAGTCCATGCTGGGGCCTTTGGAGTTGGCGGAGGTCATTACTTCCACACGGTCGCCGGTCTGAAGCTCGGTCTGCAGCGGCACCATCTTCCCGTTTACCTTGGCGCCCACACAGGAGTTGCCCACCTGGGAGTGGATGCGGTAGGCAAAGTCCAGGGGCGTGGCCCCGCGCTGAAGGTTGATGATTTCTCCCTTGGGCGTAAAGACAAAGATATCCTCGCTGTACAGGTCAGTCTTCAGCCCGTCGATAAACTCTTTTGAGTCCCGGGTTTCAGACTGCCAGTCGAGAATCTGGCGGAGCCAATAGAGTTTCTTGTCCAGGCCGCCTGAGGCCGCGCCTTCCTTATAGTTCCAGTGGGCGGCAATGCCATACTCCGCCACACGGTGCATCTCCCGGGTCCTGATCTGCACCTCAAAGGGAGAGGGGATCGTGCGCCCGCCGATCAGCGTGGTGTGCAGGGACTGGTACATGTTTGCCTTGGGGGTGGAGATATAGTCCTTGAAGCGCCCGGGCATCTGGGTCCACAGGGTGTGGGCGACGCCCAGGACGGTGTAGCACTCCGGGATCGTGTCCACCAGTACCCTGATGGCAATGAGGTCATAAATCTGGTCAAAGGAGCGGTTCTGGATGACCATCTTGCGGTAAATGCTGTAGAGGTGCTTGGGCCTCCCGGCGATCTCAAAATCACTCAGCCCCATCTCCGCCAGCTTCTCGCTTAAGGTGGCAATGATGGTCTTGATCTGTTGCTCCCGCTCAATGCGCTTCTGCCCCACCTTGTTGGCCACATCGCGGTAGCCCTCAGGGTCGATGTAGCGCAGCGCCAGGTCCTCAATCTCCTGCTTGATGGTGTAAACGCCCAGCCGGTGGGCGATGGGCGCGTAGATATCAAGGGTCTCCCGGGCGATGGCCACCTGGCGCTCAGGCAATTGGTGGGAGAGGGTTCGCATGTTGTGCAGCCGGTCGGCCAGCTTGATCATGATGACCCGGATGTCCTTGGACATGGCCAGGATCATCTTGCGCCAGGACTCGGCTTGCTGCTCCTCCCGGTCGACAAAGTCCAGCTTGCCCAGCTTGGTCACACCGTCCACCAGCTGGGTGATTTCATCCCCGAACTGGGCCTTGATGACCTCCAGCGTCACACCCTCCACATCCTCCACCGTGTCATGAAGCAGGGAAGCGGCCACACTGGGCGTGTCCAGCTGAAGTTCCACCAGGATACTGGCCACATTGGCAGGATGTTGGAAATAGGGTTCACCGCTGCGCCGCACCTGTCCCTGATGCGCTTGCTCAGAAAAGGCATAGGCCTTCTCCACCAGGGCCAAGTCTTTCTCCTGGCTGTACTTGCCAAGCCTGCTCAGCATCTCCTGGAGGGACAGGCATTCAAAAGCGGTGTGCGCCATAAACCTCCTTAATCGTTCAGGCGGCGGTAGAGGGCAGACTCATTGGGCTCACAGCGGCGGATCTCCTTCATACCGGCAAAAGCGCCCTCAGCATCAAGGGCAATCAGCCCCAAGTCACCCAGTATGGGAAGCGCCGCCGGATGAGCGGCCTCCCTCCCCTGTTTGATGTCCACGTAGGCCTCCCGCAGCGTGTCCTTGCCGATGCGAAGGCTTTGCAGTGCCGCATCAAGCAGATAGCTCCGGGGGTATGTAAAAAGCTCGGCGCCTGCCACCGTATTTGCCATCATAACGGCTTCCTGGGGATGAATCAAGCCATCCGCCATGATAAGCCGGTTAAATCGGGAAAAATCGCGCCCCCAGTCCGGCAGGTAGAGGATGGCGGAAAACCCACGGGGGTCATCCACGGCGCCCGTCCAGGTGAGAAGCCGGGGGTAACGCCGGTGCAGGTCCTCCGCGGTCTCATGGCACCATGCCACAAGGAGTGTGCCCCGGGTGGGCAGGGCGTCGGGCAGGGCGTCAAGAAACCGGGGGCCTGCAGTATCACCTTCCGGCAGGGCGGCCAAGGCCTTCAGCATGGCCCGCTGTTCGCGCAGGGGATCAAACAGGTAGGCCGTTTTACCCGGGAACAGGGCTTTGACATTGACCTGGGCAGTGACACGGCCGTTATATCGGTTCTCCTCGATGGCCCCCACCATGGTGGCCGCCCCCGGCAACTTTTCCGCCAGATGCCCCTGGGAGAAAGCAATGGCATCCCTGGATTCCTTCCCCTCTCCCAGGCTCAGTTTCAGGTGCGCGCCGCCATTGCCCACGGCGCGTGCGGAGCTAAGGGGCACATCCTCCAGCAGGAATACCGGAGCAGGATTTCCCATGCCAAAAGGCGACAGGCGGGACAGCAGGCGCGCGTTCTCCACCGTCACCCTCTCAAGCCCCAGGGGATAATCATAAGCGGTTTCCGGGATCAGGTCGTCCTTTCCCAGCTGCTCACGCACCGCCTGATCAAAAGCCTCCCGGAATGCCGGCAAGGCCTTTTTGTCAAGGGTCATCCCCGCGGCCATCTTGTGCCCCCCAAAGCGTTTCATCAGAGGGGCACAGGCTGAGAGTGCCGCAAAAAGGTCAATGTTTCCTGCCGAGCGGCCGCTGCCTACCAGGTCCTCGCCCTGCCGGGTGAGGACGATGGCCGGGTATTGGTAGCGCTCAGACAGCTTCCCGGCCGCCAGGCCCACCACCCCGCTCAACCAGCCTTCCCCCGCCACCACAAGGCTCCGGCTGAGGGACAGGTCTTCTTTTGCCACCTGCATTTGCGCCGCTTCCACAACCTCCTTCTCCACCTGCCGGCGCTGGTGGTTGAGATCGTCCAAACGGGCGGCCAGCACCAAAGCCTCCCCGGCATCCCGGGTAAGCAGGAGTTTGAGCGCGTCCTCCGCTGTATCCAGCCTTCCCCCGGCATTGAGCCGGGGTGCCAACTGGAATCCCACCTGGGAAGCGGATACGCCTGTCCCCTCCTTGGCCCCCGCCACGCGCATCAGGGCCACCAGCCCCGGCCGCTGGGTTTCCGCCAGGGCTTTAAGCCCCAGGGAAGCGATGACACGGTTTTCCCCCATGAGGGGCACCAGGTCCGCAATGGTGGCCAGCGCCGCCAGGTCAAGGTATCTGATCCCTGGCTCTTCCCCCATCAGGGCGCACGCCAGTTTGAACGCCACCCCCGCCCCGCACAGGGAAGGAAAGGGATAGCTCCCCAGCGCCGGATGCACCAGGGCATCGGCAGGGGGCAGTTCCCCCTGCGCGGCATGATGGTCAGTGATGATGATTTGGAGGCCCAGCTCCTTCGCCAGCCCTGCCTCCTCCACTGCCGTGATACCGCAGTCCACACTGATAACCAGCCCGGCCTTCCGGCTTATCTCCCGGACGGCATCCGTGTTAAGGCCATAGCCTTCTTCCTGCCGGTCCGGGATGTATGAAAAAACCGTTGCACCCAGTTCAGCAAGCGTCTCCATCAGGATGGCTGAAGCGCAGACGCCGTCGGCATCATAATCGCCATACACCGCAATGGTCTGGCCCCGGCTTATCGCATGGCGGATCACCCGGCAGGCCTCTGCCATGCCGTGCATGGCCATGGGATCATGCAGTTGCTCCCGCGCGGGGTTCAAGAATGCCTCCGCCTCAGCCGGGGTCTTGATCCCCCGGGCACACAGGAGCGCGGCCAGGTAATCAGGATAGCCCTTTAGAGAACTTGGCTGGGCACGCTGGGTGAGTTTAAACATAGGTTCCTTTCATCGGGATCGGGTTCATAAGGGGCCTTTTGAAAAAAGCCCCCTCCCCGGGCTCCGCTTTCTCGGGGCCGGGGAGGTTGCCTTGATTCAGCCGATTGTCAGCGCCGGCTTCTGGTTCGTGAAGCCGCTGCCGCCCAGACATAGGGGGTGATACACGTGGCGGAAAGGAAGCTTGCGATGATGCCGGCAAGCAGGGGCACGATGAAGCCAAACATCAGCACACCGCCGCTTACCACAAAGGCGATGAGGATAAGAAGGACAGCCATCAACACCCGGGCTGTCACCGGCAGGGTCTTCATCACCGCCATCCGGGCTACTTCATCCCGGGTGTGCTCCCTGAGGGATACGCCCCGGCCAATCAGCCGGGATTCCCTGAGGATGGGTATCGTAAAGCAGCAGGTGAACACCGCGCTGGCGACCACCAAGGCCGGCATTGCGTAGCTCTGGGGAAAGGCCAGGCTCACGATGGATGTGAGCGCCAGGGTCAAAAGCTGGTCATGAAGGCCTGCGATGCCCAGGGCCAGGCCGCTTGGCACGTCATAGCGCACAAAGCCCAGGACAAACAGCAGCACCACAACCGCCAGCATGCCAAATAACATCTGGGCGAGCTGCACGCCCTGAAGGGGCTGGGAATAGAACCTGATCCCAGTGCCTGTGAAAGCCAGAATGACGCCCGCCACCGCTATCGCCGTGGAGAGGGCCAGCACCGTCAAGGCAGATGAACGGATTTTCATTTATACTTCCTCCTTTTTTGTGACGCCGCTGGCGTACAGCGCAGACCGGTCGCCAAAAAGGGTCAGGGTTTCGCGCAAAATGAGCCTGAGCGCCACCTGGGAGAGTACCAGTCCCGTCAGCAGGCTGACACCCAAAACCTTGCCGAAGCTGCCAATGACGCCTTGAGCGCCCACAATGACCACCAGCACGCACACCGCAATCAGCGCTGCCAACACATCCAGCGCGCCGTGGCCGCGCCCACCATAGCTTTCCTTCAGGGCCTGGCGCACTGAGCGCCCGCGCCGGACATCCTCCTGCACATCTTCAAACAGCATCACCACGCCCAGGAGCATGGCCAGGAAAGCAAGCCAGATGCCAGCCAGTGTCACCAGCGTAAAGCCGGCACCCATCAGGGCCGCGAAGAAATAGCTCAGGGCCAGCTGCACAAGCAGCATCCACGCCGCGACCAGTCCGCCCAGGCGCTGGCGGATGATAAGGAACAATGCCACCAAAATGAAAACCACAAACAGCGCCAGCACAAGCCGGCCTGTCACGCCTTCGCCCAGGGCCGGGGCTCCGGCCTCAGCCTGCCCCACCTCAAGCGCATAGGGCATAGGGCCTGAGCGCAGCATGATGGCGTACTCCCGCGCCGGCTCCAGGGCAAAGCCGGGGATGGACACCCCGCCCTCTGTCAGGGGCATGTTCACGCCTGGGGATACCAGGGTTTCTCCGTCCAGCTTCAATGAGATGGACTGGCCCACCAGCTCGGTGGTCTTCTCGCCGAATATCCGGCGGCCTTCCTCATCAAAAGCGATGGACAGGGAAAAATCGGTGCCGGAAGCATCACTCACACCAAAGCCTGCGGACGCAATGTTGGCGCCCGTCAGAAACTCGTTGCCCTCCGGGTCCGCCAGGGTAAACTCGCCTTTGGCATCCAGAAGATGATCGATATGCCCGTCATCAGCGGCCTTGGGCAGGGTTGCACGGAATGTCCCGCCTTCAAGCAGTTCCACCCGGCTGTCCTGCCAGCCCAGATCCCTGATCCGGGCGGAGATCACCCGGATCGTCTCAGCCTGCTCCTCCTCTGTCAGCGGGTTTTCCGCCTCAGGGGTGAAGTGCATCACCAAGGTCTCGCCCAGTTCGGCACCGGGCACCAGGGCATCCTGCCAGCGGGTCTCCGTGCCCGTTGTGGGCAGCCAGGGCAGGAGCTTGTACAGGCCTTGCCCATCCAGGTTCATGCCGGTCATTCCCAGCCAGACAAACGCCACTGTCAGCGCGATCAGCACAATCAGTGTCACCGCCGAGACCGCCCTGCGGTTTACGGTGACTTTCTTTCCAGTTACCGGTTTAGCCATATCCGAAATTCCTTTCTATTGCATGAGGGCATGGGAGGCAGCCCCGGCTTAGCCCGCGCGGTCAGAATAGTGGAAGGCCGGATAGCAGCGCCGGTGGTAGGCCGCCCTGGCCTGAGGAGGTTCCGGCGCGGGCATCGAAGCAGCGCTTGTCAGGCTGATGGCTGCGGCATCGCCCGCCTGTGTGCTCCCCGCATCCATCAACGCGCTGTGTTGCTTCTCCGGAGGCAAGGCTGCCTGCCTAAAGGGAAGGGCGCTTAAGGGCACATAGGGCGCCTCAGCCTGGGCAGCAAAAAGCACCAGGAGCACAAGGAGAGCGGCTGCCAGCAGGGTAAGCCCCAACAAACGCTTAAGCATTCTGCCCTCCCCCCAATTTGTCAAGTGTGCCCATTATAGCCGGAAACCCTGTCCCTGTAAAGCGCAGCGCGTGTTGACATGCCCCCGGAAGCCGCCTACAATGGCGGGCAAAAGGGAGGGAGACACCATGCGCCAAGCGCTCATCACCGGCGGCACCCGGGGCATAGGCCGGGCCATTGTGAAACGGCTCACCCGGGAGGGCTGGCGCGTGGCCTTCACCTTCAGGGAGAAGGATGGCGCCGCGGCAAGCCTTGCCAGCGAAACCGGCGCCATCCCTCTAAAAAACCCTGCCCTGGATGAGGCCCAGGCCGGGGAGCTTCTTGATGAAACCATCATGCGGCTGGGGCATGTGGACGCGCTGGTCCTAAACGCCGGAGTGAGCCACAGCAGCCTGTTGAGTGAAATGTCCCTGGCCGCCTGGGACGCCCTCATGGCTGTCAACCTGCGCAGCGCCTTCCTGGTATCCCGGGCCTTCATCCCTCATATGGTCAGCCGCAAGGCGGGCAGCCTGCTCTTCATCTCCTCCATCTGGGGCATCTGGGGCGCTTCCTGCGAGGCGGCGTATGCCGCCAGCAAGGCCGGCCTCATCGGCCTGGCACGGTCCCTGGCGCAGGAACTGGGGCCAAGTGGCATCCGGGTCAATGCCCTGGCCCCTGGCGTCATCAGGACAGATATGCTTGGGGATTACGGCCAGGACGATTTGCAGGCACTGGCCGCCGGCACCCCCCTGGGCCGGCTGGGAGAGCCCGGGGAAGTCGCTGCCGCCGCCCATTTCCTCTTGAGTGATAAAGCCTCCTACATCACCGGCCAGGTGCTGGGCGTGGACGGCGGTTTTATGTAGTTCCCATAAGGGTATTCGTTCTTAATGCTGCCCAAGGATCCTCTGCAGTCGGGCGGCTCCTTCGCCTGGCGGGCTTTTTCCCATGCGTGTTTCCTTGCCTTTTCTTGGTTCCGGATAAAACACCGGCCGGCAAGCCATGTTGCTCTGGCACCCCAATCATTACCATGTTTCGCTAATGATGGCAGGAGATTCTTGGGTTGCTGTGAGATTCCCATCAGATTGACGGGTTCACAAGCCGATGCTATACTTTTCATGAAGCAGACCCCGTCCGAGAGGGCATTTGCTCTGGACTTCCGGCTTGTCCGGCCTGACGATCCCCGGTGCGCTGATTTTCCTTCGCGCTGATCGACCGGGACTATGCACGACCATCACCAGTCAAGCGAACCTGATCAACCCTCGCCGCACATAGCATCATCTGAACCGCACAGGCAACCTTGTTATCTCTGTTTTGCTTATCCCTGTTTACAGGCGATCCAGGGCGGTATCTGTTATAAACGAATACCCGGAGGCAAAGATGAAAAAGACATTGATGGTTCTCCTAATGGCACTGGTGATGCTTGGCCTGGGCATTTATCCGGCCTGCGCAGCCACCGCGGATTACACAGGGGATTGGATTTGCACAGGCATAGACCAGGGTGACGGGGTAATCCAGGCAGAATTTCAGGGCATGGCAGTCAGCGAACTGATGAAACTGACGCTGGACACGGGAGGCACTTTGGTGCTTGTCTCCGCAGGCGAGACAATTCCCGGCACCTGGACGGCGCACGAAGGCGGAATTACCGCGGTGATTGATGAAGAGCCCGTGAACTTTGTCCTGCTGGACGGGAAACTTACGAACACGGAGCAAAGTACCACCATTTATCTGGAGAAGGCAGGGGAGCCAGCCAGATCAGGCGGGCTCCTGTCCCGCCTGGCCATCGGAAAATACCCCGGCCGATGGATTTCCGTTGCAGTAGAAAGCGGCGATGGTGTGCCGAAAACAGAAATGGATGGGATGAGCGTCACGGGCTTGCTGGTTTTCACCATCGATGCTGACGGCACACTGGCACTCACCTCCATGGGGATGGATGAACAGGGAACCTGGAAAGCGGCCAACGGGGGCATCCAGGCCGACCTTGGCGGGGAAACCATGGATATCCTGCTGGTGGACGGCCGGCTGTCGGCGGAAAATGACGGGGTGACGGTTTATTTTGACCGTGACACAGTAGCGGCCGCCAGCGGCACGGAACAGGCGCAGCCAGCCGTTCTTGCGGGGCGGTGGGAGGCCGACCGGTACGAAACGGCCGGGTATTCGTTTGACGCATCGATGCTCTTTCCCGATGGCTGCGTTCTGGTGCTGCGGGAAGATGGAACGGGTGAAGTTTCTCTTACCCAGGATTACCGGGAGCAACTCACCTGGGCCTCAAGCGGCGAAACGGTGACCCTGTCGGGCAGTTATGTGTTTTCATCCCCTGAATGGAACGCTGAGGCAGAAGAGCTGTCACTGAATTACGGCTCAAGCGATGTGATCCTTATCTTTAAACGCAGCAGCGGGAGCACGCCTGCGGTTACGCCGCCCGCCATAATAACTGAAACGCCGGCTCCGGAACCCACGCAGGAGCCCGCCCCGGAGCCCTCCCTGGAACCAAGCCTTGCACCCGAAACCGGACAGCCTGAGGGAAACCTGGGAGAAACGGTGACGCGCCTGTTTTCCGCGCGCCTTCCCGCAGGCAGTTGGACGGAAAGCGCTTCAATGCGCAGCGACAGCGATCACTACGCCTATACGCGTTTTGAACTGAAGGACGCCTCGGGCGGGAATATTGCCACTATCGCGATAACCGCCAGCAATGAAGGCGTGCGCGCTTACCGGGAAAAAATCGCGGTTCTGGTGGAGTATGCCGCTGCCGCAGGCAAGGAATCGCTGGAGGAGGTCATCATCGGCGGAATCCCGTTCCGGGGGACATCCTATGACAAGTGGGGATGGAAATACCTGGAATACACGGCGCGGGCAGTTGAATCCGGCATAACCCTGACGGTGCTGGCGGAACAGCCTGAACAGATGGGAGAGGCACTCCAGGAAGTGCTGGATACCCTCGTGTTTACCCTGCCCGTCCTGTCGCCGCCCAATGTGGACCCGCCCATGCCGGAGGACGGAACGCCCTATCTTCCCTCACCGGAACCTGCCGCCATCGGGAACAGGGAACTGACCGCAGCGTTTTACAAAGCCCAGGAACCGATTATCCTGGACAGTATTTTTGGCAACAGCATTCTTGCACAGGGCCAGCGCCTGTATGTACTGGCGGGGAAAACACTTTACGCTTTCCTCTTAGAATCCCAAACCATGGTGCCGGACCCATCTTTTGGCGATAAGGGAAGGCTCAGGCTTGAGGACGAATTTGGATACCTGGCTGAGGGCGAGGATGGGGTTCTGTTTGTCTCCCATGGCATCTTCAATATCCTCGCCCTCAAGGACGGCGCGGTGCTTGAGGACAACAGTATGCCAGGCTTCCTGGTCACCCACCCATCGAGGGATTGGGGCCTTACCTTCTGGGCAAACGCTGATCCCATGCTTGTGGAGATCGATGGAGGAACCCTCAGCGCAAAGCCCTGGGTGCTGTCCCAATTGAGTGACCCCATAGCCCGCAAAGGCCGCTTCAGCATGATCAGCTGTGTGGCTATTTCTGACCGGCGCATCTATGTGGCTGGCACCGATGCCCTGTCCGGGGACGCCCAAAGGGTGAGTGTCTATGACCTTGACGGCAACGAGTTATTTCAGTTGGGGGCTGCCGACTGGACTGCAGAGGACGCCTTTGGTTCTGTCACCGGCATTGTGGAGACGGACGACACCATCCTGGTGCAGGATGGCAACTACCGGGCCTTCAAGCTGTTTACCCTGGAGGGAGAGTTTATCGGGCAAACGGGAAGCGACCCCTTGCTGGGCACCGACTATCCCTGGCTGCCCTCCGTCATCCCCTATAAGGACGGTGCGCTGGTCGCGGCTGCCCAGTCCCGGGAGGATGAGTCCGCGGATGAACTGCTGATTTATTTGCTGAAAGGCTTCTAAGCAAAAAACCCGTGCTGCCTGAGGCGGCATGCATTTCTGTGTGAAGCCGGGAAACTCACCGAACAGCGCCGCGGCATCAGAGCGCTCGCCGGACAATCAAAACCCTGCCAGTTCCCAGGCCTTCCCGGCTTGGCCCCGGCGGAGTGGTTGCAAAAAAAGGGGCTGCAGCGGCAGCTCCTTTGCATTGCTTTGCCTGGGCATCCTTACACGATCGCCTGCTCCGCCTTGGCGATCATCCTTGCCGCCCGTTGGGCAATAGCCATGTCCCCCTCCTGGAGGGGCAGCAGCGGGGCACGGACGCTTCCGCAGACGATGCCCTTCTGGCGCAGTACTTCCTTGAGCATGGCGTACAGGTTGCCCCGGCCGCTGGTCAGGGTGCTGATGACAGCATTGATCTCCGCCTGGATGGCCCGGGCGCCCTGGAAGCTGCCGGTATGGATGAATTCGTCCGCCTTCAGAAACAGCCGCGGCATCACGGCATAGGTGCCGCCAATACCGCCATCAGCGCCCATCACGCGCCCGGCCACAAACTGCTCGTCCGGGCCGTTGAACACGGCGATTTTCCCCTGTCCCAGGGTTTTAAACACCTGGATGTCCTGCACGGGCATGGAGGAATTTTTAACCGCCTTCACCCTTGGGTTCCTGAGCATTTCCTGATATAGCCCGGGAGTGAGCGCCACACCTGCCAACTGGGGGATGTTGTAGATGACAAAGTCGGTATCGGGCGCCGCGCCTGAAATGTCATTCCAGTATCTGGCAATGGCTTCCTCCGGCAGGCGAAAATAGATAGGCGGGATGGCAGCGACGGCATCAACCCCCAGTGCCTGGGCGTGCCGGGCCAGCGCCATGGAGTCCCGGGTGCTGTTGCAGGCTACGTGGGCAATGACGGTAAGCGTGCCCCCCACCGCTTCCATCACGGCTTCCAGCACCCTTTTGCGTTCCTCCACCGTCAGATAGATGCACTCCCCGGAGAAGCCGTTCACATACAGCCCCTGAACACCCTGCGCCAGAAGATGCCGCGCCAGCGCCTGGCACCTGGCCTGGCTGATGTCCCCGCTTTCATCATAGCAGGCGTAAAAGGCGGGAATAATGCCCTGGTATTTGTCTCTGGAATCCGTCATAACGCTCCTTTTGCCCTTTGACAGCGCCCAGGACAATGATGTCGCGGGGGACGCCCGATCATGTGCCAGATGTGAAGCCTTGGATGCCGGTCAAACGATAATCCATTCATCCTGCGATGTCAATTTCCAGGATGAATAAGAATACCCTGCCATTTTCTAATGTCTTTCTAATCCTTCCCGCTTTGTCCCCTAATTATTCCCGTTTATGATAAGGGCGTCCGAAAGGGAAGGAAGGAGAAACCAGAATGGATCATTTTGAGATGGTGGAAAAACTGCGGCAGAAGGCCAACGTCAGCTACGAGGAGGCCAAAGCCGCCCTGGAGCACAGCGAATGGGACCTGCTGGACGCGCTGGTATACCTGGAAAGCCAGGGGAAAATCAACACCCAGCAGGCAGAGAGCTACACCACCCGCAAGGAGGCCGCCCCCGAAGCGCCCAGGGAAACCGATGTGAAGGGAATGCTCAGCCGCTTCTTCAGCTTCCTGGCTGAACTGATCAACAAGGCCAACAAGATCACCATTCAGGTGTCCCGCCAAGGGAAAGAGGTGTTCGCCCTGCCGCTGAGCGTGCTGATCCTGCTGCTGATCTTCATGTTCTGGGGTGTCGTGCCCCTGGCAGTCATTGGCCTGTTTTTCGGCTTCCGCTACCGCATCCAGGGCGCGGGTGTCGCCGAGAGCGTGAACCTGGCCATGGACAAGGCGGCTGATGCCGCTGAGAGCATCAAGACCGGCGCCAAAGCCCCGGAAAACAAGGCTTAAGCCCCACAGGCTGGCGCACAAGCCCGGCAGAAGGTATACTTTTGCCGGGCAGTCTATTTGGGCAGGGAGGAGGACAAGATGCAGAAAATCCTGCTGGTGGAGGATGAAGTGAGTATCGCCCGCTTTGTGGAACTGGAACTCACGCATGAGGGCTATGCGGTGACCAAGGCTGAGGACGGGCGGCAGGGCTTGGCATTGGCCGAGGGCAACGGCTTTGACCTGGTGCTGCTGGACATCATGCTGCCGGGGCTCAATGGCCTGGAAGTCCTAAGGCGCCTGCGAAAAACCTCTGATGTCCCGGTCATCATGCTCACCGCCCGGGACGCGGTGATGGACAAAGTGACCGGCCTGGACATGGGTGCTGACGACTACATCACCAAGCCGTTCTCCATTGAAGAGCTGTTGGCACGCATCCGCACCGCCCTGCGCAGGAAAAACGCCCAGGCGCTGCCCCAACTGGTGATAGGCCCCTTGGTTCTGGACGTCGCCCGGCACACCCTCACGGTGGCGGGCGAAAACGTGGATTTGACAGGGCGGGAGTTCTCCTTGCTCCAGGTGCTCATGGAAAACAAGGACATTGTCCTCACCCGGGATGTGCTGATGGAGCGGGTGTGGGGCTATGATTATCTGGGAGAGACCAATGTAGTGGATGTGTATATCCGCTACCTGAGGGCCAAAATCGGAGAAAAGGCCGGCCAGCAGCTCATCCACACCGTGCGGGGCCTGGGGTATGTGGTCAGGGAGGAGATTTGAGTGACCGAGACCAAGCGTGTGCGCTCCATCGCCCGGCGGGTGAACCGCAGCTTCCTGATGCGCGCACTGTTTTTGCTCCTTCTGGCAAACACCCTATTGGCGGCCCTGGCTTTTGCCCTTCATCTGCTGACATTTGAAAAAGCTGCCCTGGGGCCGGCCTGGTCAGTCAAGATCGGGCGGGAACTGTCCGCCGGGAGCACCGGCAGCTGGTTTACCAGCCTGAACAGCGCTTTCTACAGGATTGTGGATAGCGAAGGGCTGGAGCATACCATCGCCCTGGGCGCTTATTTCAGGGACCTTGGCGCTATGGTATTAACCGGCATCGCCGTGCAGGTACCCTTCATCCTCCTGATGTATGCAGGTTTCCGCCGGCGCACCGGGAACCTGCTGAGGCCCCTTCGGGCCATGGCAGCCACCGCACAGGAGTTGAGCACCCTCCAGTTTGACGAGCAGAAATATCACCAGCTGGAGGACGCCATTGACTCCTTGAGCGTGCAGAGCCCCGGAGCCCGGATTTCCATGGGCAACAGCGAGCTGACAGGGCTTGAGACCGCCGTCAACAACCTGATCGGCCGCATGCACGAGTCCTACCGCCAGCAGACGCGCTTTGTGTCAGACGCATCCCATGAACTGCGCACCCCCATCGCCGTCATCCGGGGGTATGCGGATCTGCTTTCCCGCTGGGGCAAAGACGATGCCCAGGTGATGGCGGAATCAGTGGCGGCGATCCAGCAGGAGGCGGACAATATGCAGCGCCTGGTGGAACAGCTGCTCTTTTTGGCCCGGGGGGATTCCGGCCGCAACACCTTCTCCCCCGCTCCCCTTGACCTGGCTGAACTGGTGCGGGAGGCATACGAAGAATATCTGCTGATTGACAAAACGCACCATTACCGGCTCAAGGCCGATGGTCCCCTGCCCGTTTCGGGGGATGAGGTGATGCTCAAACAAGCCTTGCGCATCCTGGCGGACAACGCTGCCAAATTCTCTCCCCGGGAGAGCATCATCACCCTTGGCTGCCGGAAGAACGGCAAGGGCGAATCCTGCCTGTCTGTTCAGGATAACGGCGCCGGCATCGCCGGGGAGGACCTTCCCCATATCTTTGAGCGATTCTACCGCGCCGACCCGGCCCGTGTCCGTGGGCAGGGCGGGGGCACCGGCCTGGGCCTGGCCATTGCCAAATGGATCGTGGACCGCCACAGCGGCTATTTCGATGTTTATTCCCGGGAGGGTGTGGGCACCCGGATCACGGTATGCCTGCCAGCCCATGCGCCTGGGGTTGAGGCAGGGACCGCGCCGGAAGGCTGACCTCTCCAGACCCTCGTTCTGCTTGTTTATCCAATGGCATATCCGGGAAATCTATGCTAGTATAATAAGGTCACAGCGTATGCAACTGCACATCCCACGGCACTTTATTTTCTGTATGCGCTGGAGGGGAGGGGTTTGTTTGATTCCAGACGCATTGTTCTTTGCCGTGGTAGACCGCGGCAAGGCGGGGGCCCTCTTGCACTGGGCCCGGGAGAAAGGTGTCGCGGGAGGCACCATCTTTGCCGGGGAAGGGACCAACCCTTCACCCATCCTCAGTTTTCTGGGCATCAGCGAGGTCCATAAAGAGGTGCTGATGCTGGGGGTAACCCAAGACCTCAGCCAGCAACTCTTCACCGCCATGAAAGATGAGTTCAGGATGGACAAACGCTATAAGGGCATTGCCTTTGTGGTGCCCTTTCGCCAGTGGCTGCCGGACGCGCCGCCTAAGGGGGAGGGCTATGACCGCGCCAAGCAGCCCCCCTTTGTCTGCCTGATCACCATCGTGGATAAGGGCAAGGGCGAACTGCTCATGGAGGTGGCGCGCAAAGCCGGTGCCCGCGGGGGGACCATTGTGCACGCCCGCGGGGCCGGCGTGCCCCAGGACATTTACTT
>Ga0123335_1001678_pt1 | contig 35208 bp, 25 predicted proteins | sample BiotimSIPDNA_2_FD_89707 | JGI IMG/M metagenome (GOLD analysis project Ga0123335, IMG submission 89707) | Anaerobic biogas reactor microbial communites from Washington, USA - Biogas_R2 time_0 SIP DNA | ecosystem: Engineered > Bioreactor > Anaerobic > Unclassified | place: Washington, USA... | reverse complement strand
GATTGTTCATCGCCAATATCCGCGAAGACATCGCGAAAAACTGACAGCCGTGAGCCGGAGCGAGCAGGAATCTGCAAACCCGATTGCGCCATCAGCACCATCAAACCGACCGTTTTAAGCGTGACGGTTTTGCCGCCAGTATTGGGGCCAGTGAGCACAACCGCGAAGGTTTCCGGGTCGAGCTCAACATCGATCGGTATGGTTTTGGACTGATCGAGAAGGGGATGGCGGGCGCGAATCAGCCGAATCTGACTACCGGGATGGTGTTCGGGAGGGCGGAGATCAAAAGGCACCAGCTCAGGCTCAGACGCGCGCAGGTCTTCAGCGTAGCGCGCCTTGGCTAATGCCAGGTCCAGTTCAACCATAGCTTCACTGGTCGCGTTGAGGCTTTGGGCGTTATCGGCGACGCGCTCACTGAGGCTGCGCAATACTCTAATGATTTCATCGCGCTCAGCGAGCTCAAGCTCGCGATATTTATTGTTCCAGTCAACTACAGTGATCGGCTCAATGAAAATGGTCGCGCCAGAAGCGGACTGGTCATGTACCAATCCTTTGAGCTGTCCTTTGAATTCAGCGCGCAGGGGCAAGACATAGCGTCCTCCGCGTTGGGTGATGAGAGTCTCCTGCAGCATGCGCGAGCTGCGCGGGTCGGTCAGATAGCGCGAGAGGCGTTCCATCAGCCGTCCGTGGGTCACTTTTTGTTCTGAACGGATGCGCGTGAGGGCTTCGGATGCTGAATCGAGCACTTCGCCGTGGTCGTTGATCGTGCGGCTGATCAGGTCAACCAGCCCAAGTCCGTCACTCAGACCTTTGGCGGCGCTGAAGAGCGCTGGCGCCTCTTGCTGATGGTCAAGCAGAACCCGCCGGGCATCGCGCGAGAGGATAAGCGTATTGCGCACATTCAGCAGCTCGGCCGCTTCGAGCACAACGCCATGCAGCGCGCGATCGGTGAGCGGCCGCAGGTCAACCGCGCCGTTGAAAGAAATGTCGCCAACAAGGTTGAGCATGTGGCGCGCTTCGCGGGTCAGATTTTGCAGCATAAGCGCCTTTTCGAGGTTGCTGGTCGGGCGCAAAACGGAGGCCTGTTCAGCGGAAGCGCTGAAGCTGGCAAAAGCGGTCAGTTTTGTCAGGACTTTGTGATATTCGAGCAATATGAGGCTCTTTGGATTCATAGCTGAATCTTATCACGCGCTAAGCGTGTGCGGGGCGTTTGGCGAGGTAAAGATCGCAGGTTTGATCGAGCCACACCCCCTTGTATGACTCAAGGGAGTCGAGGATTTCAGATTTCAGTGCTGCTTTTTGTTCGGGCGGGAGTATCAGAAAGCGCGAAGTTGTCGCTAAAAAGTTCAGAAAATCACACGGCCTGAGAAAGTGATCAGCTTTAAAAACCTCACAAGCAACGTCGACAAAGCCACGTTTGACCAGGCTGTTTTGTTTGCGCTGATATCGTTCAGGATCGTTGGGGGCTTCGGTCATTTTGAATTCATGTCGAGCAAAGATTGTCTGAAGAGCCTGATGGGATGGATCAATCGGGCGATTGACCGAAAAGCTTGCCCAGAAAAGCGCCAGGGTGCTTTTAGGCTTGAGCAGGTGAAACGCTTTTTGATAAGCAGTCTGTTTTGGCAACCAGTGAAAAGCGCTGGCGGAATAGATCAGGTCATAACACCTGTCTTGAGCGTCGAATTCTTCAAAGCCAGATTGGCTAACCTGCAGATTGGGCAGGTGACCCAATTTCGCCCGCAGCTGATCAGCCAGACCGATGCCTGGCTCCAGCGCGTGCACATGACATCCGCGGATAAGAAAAGCTTGTGTTGCCTGTCCGGCGCCTGCGCCAATCTCAAGACAACGCGCAGGATTCGACAGCCGGGCATAGCGGAAAATGGCTTCAAAAAGCTCAGGCGGGTAGCCAGGACGGTGACAGCGATAGCCGTCCGGGTTCGCGTCGAATGACCTGGCAAGTAATTGATTTGGTAAGCTCATCGGCTAAACCACCCTGAAAACAGTGACGTAATAATCTTCCTCAGGAAAGTCGCCCAATGACAGAAACCCTGACTCGGCATAAAACTGTTTCAGCTTGGTATTGTCGCCCAGCAGTCGAGATAGAGCGTCTTGCCAAGCGCTTTGACACGATCGATGAGGAGTTTTAGCGCTTGCTTGCCCAGATTTTGATTTTGGAAATCGGGCAGGACAGCCAGTTGACTGAGATATAAGTTGCCAGGATGAGCGGCTTCGATAGCCGGGTTGCCACTGGAAGGGCTGAGTTTGGCTGCTGCTACCACCTGTTCCTGGAAGGTGAACACGACTTGCTCCCCATTTTCGATGGCGCTTTGAACCGCCTGAACATCACAGGGATAACGCCACTGCGGGATGCCCTTGGTCAATAGTTTAAGCGTTGCCTGATTGAGCAGGTCAGCAATAAGGCCAGCTTCGTGAGAACGAGCTGGCCTTAAACGAATGTCCAGCGGTGTCATTCCGGCATGGCATCAGGTGAAGACTTGGCGTTGAGCCTCTGCGCCAATGAAGGCAGGAAGGGCAAGACCAAGGCTAACAATACCGCGAATGCGACGAAAGTCAGGTTAAAGCCGATGGCGTCGGCAGCCGCGCCGCCTAATCCGAGCCCAATGCCTTGTCCGACATTTGTGAAGGCCATCAGAATGGCAAACATCGAGGCGGCAATACGCGGGTCAACGAAGCGCATGCACAGCGCGAAGGTAATCGTCTGCGCCGCGCCGTAGGCGATGCCGTAGATGATCACAATGGCAATTGCCAACGGCAGCGCTAAGCCCGGCTTAATCAACAAAGCAATCGCTAACAGGGCGACCGCGACCATGCCAAGCATGGTCAGCGTGGCGCGAATGTCTTTGTCGTTGCTTTTCAGCCAGGCGCCGACGATGCTGCCTGCGACGACACCGATTCCCCACAGCGAGGTGATATAGCCTGCCTGCGAAAGCGAGATCCCCAATGCTTCCTCAAGGAAGGGATTGATAAGCTGGTTGGCGCCGACGATTACCATAAAGATAATCAGACCGACCAGTCCCACCGCAATCACAGGCCACTGCTTGAAGGCGCCAAAAGCTTTCCAGTCAAAACGTTTCTCAGCTGGGCGCTCGTTTTCTTTGAGGCCAAAGACCAAAGGCAAAGGCAACAGTGTCAACACTGCCAGAACCCAGAAAACTGAATCCCAGGAGACTTTTTCGGCCAGCAAGCCCACCGCTGAAGCGGCGACGATGGTGCCGATGGCGCGGCCACCGACCATGAAACCCTGAATATTGCCCTGCTCTGCTGGGGGTGTGGTGTCGAGGGCGAGGCCGTCGGTGCAGGTGTCATAGAGCGCCATGCCAAGCTGGAGGAGGAAAGCCAGCGCCACAAAACCCCAATAATTCGTTTTTGGGTTGATGGCAGGAACAGCCAAAAGGCAGGCAAGCTGAACAGCCAAACCGATCAGAATGTAGGGTGCGCGATGGCCGCGCCCAAACAGGTTGACGCGATCTGAGAGCATGCCTAAGAAGATCTTAATAATGAACGGGATCAGCGCGATGGCGCCGAATACGCCCACGTCAGTCATGGTCAGTCCGCGGCTGATCAGATAAAGCGCGTTTAGCGAGGCGAAATAGCCGAGGATTGTGCCCTGGGTGAAATAGAGTGAGGCGAAAAGCAGGTTGCGGGTGAGTTTGTTAGGATACATGGCTTCTCCGATGGGTGAGGTGAGCTTTTCTAAAGTATACCTGAGGAGCGTGGAGAATAGGATGGATTTTCTGTAGGTTTATCGCTGTTTTGCCCTGAAACGCAAGAGGGCGGCATGCGCTTGTGGTTGATAGAATCTTTCTATTGAGCGAACAATCAGGCAAACAAGCGGAACTAACCGTCGCAAAGACTTTACCGCGAAAGCCGCAGGTAACGGTAAAATTAGACTATGATTATTATCCATAACACTTCCCAGGTTATTCCTCTCACTGCCAATCCTCAGCGTGGTTCAGCGCTCGGCACGCTCAATGCCATTGAGCATGGCGCGGTCGCGATAGAAGACGGCAAAATCATTGAAGTTGGCGCAGCCGCTGTTTTGTTAGAGCGTTATCCGCAGGCCGAAAAGCTGGATGCGCAGGGTGGTGCGGTTCTGCCCGGCTTTGTCGACCCTCACACTCATTTAGTCTGGGCAGGCAACCGCGCGGCTGAGTTTGAAATGCGCCTGCAGGGCAAGACTTATATGGAAATCATGGCCGCGGGCGGAGGCATTGCCTCGACTGTTTCCGAAACTCGCCGCGTCAGTCTGGATGAACTGATCGCGCAGTCTCACCAACGCGCTTTGGCGGCTTTTGGGCATGGTTCCACTACCATCGAAGCGAAAACTGGCTATGGGCTTGATCTTGACACTGAATTTAAGCAGCTTGAGGCCATCTTCGAAATGAACAGGCTGGGGCCATATGAACTGGTGCCGACCTATATGGGCGCGCACGCCATCCCAACGGAATTTAAAGGCGACACAGCTGGATTTGTTGATTTTCTAGTTGAAACCGCTTTGCCTGAAGTGAAGAACTGGTGGCTGGTGAAGGCCGAGGGTCAAGCCCTGCCTTTTGTCGATGTGTTCTGTGAGCAGGGCGTGTTTGACATCGATCAGACACGGCGCATTCTTTGTGAGGCGCGCGAGCTGGGTTTTGCGCTTAAATTGCACGCGGATGAATTCGTCAACCTTGGCGGCGCGGCGCTTGCCGCCGAACTCGGAGCGACCTCCGCGGATCATCTGGTTAAGACCAGCCTGGACGACATTCGCGCCATGGCTGACAGTGAAACAGTGGCGGTTTCGCTGCCCGGCACACCCTTCAGCCTGGCTCAGTCTGAATATACCCCCGCCAAACAAATTATTGCCGCGGATGGCTATCTGGCGCTGGCAACTGACCTGAACCCGGGCACGACCTGGAACGAGTCGATGCAAATGATTCAAGCGCTTGCCTGCCGTTATATGAAGCTGACTCCCGCTCAGGCTTTGTCAGCTGCGACGATAAACTCCGCGAAAGCTGTTAGTCGAGAGGCTCAAATTGGCTCATTGACTTCTGGTAAACAAGCAGACCTGTTGATTCTTTCCACTCCGGATTACCGGGATCTGTCCTATCGCTATGGCGCTAACCTGGTCAGAACGGTGATTAAGCGCGGTCAGGTCTGGTAAAGCGCGAAAACTGCTGATCTTGATATGCAGTTCATATTCTGGCGCTTCATCGCTGAGATGTCATCACAATGGCGGAAGAGAGTCAAGACTTAAAAAGATTCGGCATGGTGAATTTTAAAGCGAACAGCAGGTTCATAGGGTAAATCCCCGCAGGAGCGAAATGGGGGGAGATGTTGGCTCAGTTGAACTTATCTGAACTCAACAAAAACACCCTGTAGCTCGCAGCTTCCCCCATGGGAGAAACCATGTTGAGCCCTCCCAATCCAGGGTAAGTTGAGGGTAAAATCAGTGAGTCATAATCCTGATGTGAGCCAGACAATGAGTTGAAAAAACAGGCGCTATCCTTGAATCAGCGCCGAGTTCTCGCCATACAGCCGCGTTGGCTCAGAGTCAGCTATAATTCAGAAAAACAGAGAGGGCTGAAATGAACCTGATTACTCTATTGTTTGGTGAACCCGCGATTCGGACATTGGATTCGATGCGCAAAGCAGAGGTGAAAAGCCTGATTGAGAAGCTCGTACGCATTGGCCAGACAGATGATTTCCTTTCATTGGCGCCTGGCGGCCCGTTTAATATGCAGATGCACCATCGTGAAGCCCGTGAAATTGGTCAGCGTGTCAATGAGATTGGCGGGCTGCCGCTGATGGAAGCGGTGCGTAATACAATCAAGCGCAGGCTAAAAGCTGTCATGGCCGAACATCTTGACCATGCCTGGAAGGGAATTGGCGACTGGAAGCCCTGACGTTAGCGCCCGCAAACCCCGATGATATAATGAAAACAACCATTCTCAATAACGAGGTGCATTAATGAGCTGTTGCTGTGCAAAAAGAAAACTAATCACGAGTGATAAAACGCCACAGGCGATCGGACCCTATTCGATTGGTGTCTCAGTCGGACATCTGGTTTATACCTCAGGCCAACTCGGCATTGATGTGGCCACAGGCAATTTGGTCGAGGGTGGCATTGAGGCGCAGACCCGTCAGGCGCTCGAGCACCTCAAATCTGTGCTCGAAGCGGCCGGCACTGGGCTGGACAAGGTGATTAAAACCACAGTTTTTCTTAAGGATATCGCGGAATTTGGCGCGATGAACGCGGTCTATGCTGAATATTTCACGTCCGAACAGCCCGCGCGCTCTGCCTTCCAGGTGGCGGCTCTGCCCAAAGGAGCCGCGGTTGAGATCGAGGCGGTTGCCGTTATACCGTGCGACTGCGAAAAAGACGATCACGACTGCGACTGCGAGAAGGAAGATTGCTGTCACTAAGCTGACGCTATAGTTTCATGCTCCCGCGCGTTTCAGTTATCGTTCCTTGCCTGAACGAGGAAAAAACCATTCAGCTGCTTCTGAATGCGCTCCTTAATCAGACCTACCCACTCAATCTGCTTGAAGTGGTTATTGCGGATGGGCTTTCGGAGGATCGCACTCGTGATGTAATCTGCGAGTTTCAAACTTCTCATCCGGAGCTGTCGATTAACGTCATCGACAACCCCAAAAGACATATTCCAGGCGGGCTTAATCTGGCGATTCAAGCCGCCGCTGGAGAATATATTGTTAGGTTAGATGCCCATTCTATTCCCCAGCCCGATTATATCGCCCGTTGTATCGAGGCGCATCAGCAGGGATTGGCCGAGAATGTCGGCGGGGTGTGGGAAATTCGTCCGCAGAATGATACGATGATTGCCAGGGCAATCGCCTCAGCGGCGGCTCATCCGCTGGGAGTCGGAGACGCCAAATATCGCTACAGCGACAACGCTGAATATGTCGATACGGTTCCTTTCGGGTCATTCAAAAAGGCTTATCTGACTGGGATGGGGGCTTTTGATGAAAGCCTGCTGACCAATGAGGATTATGAACTGAACACCCGCATCCGGCAAAATGGCGGACGAATCTGGCTTGACCCATTAATCCGCACGGTATACTTCGCCCGCCAAAACCTGGGAGATCTGGCCAGACAATACTGGCGCTATGGGTTCTGGAAAGCCGAAATGATCAGGCGCTATCCACGGACCCTGCGGCCTCGTCAGGCCTTGCCGCCGATTTTCGTCGCCGGTTTGGCAGCGCTGCTGCTCCTGGGTTTGGTGTTTAGACCAGCCCTGATGTTATTAGAATTATTTTCTGGTATTTACCTGATCGTGCTGCTCGCCGTTGGCATACAGATTGCAATAAAAAAGAAAGATATTTCGATGATTGTCGGTGTTCCACTGGCCATTGCCACGATGCAATTAGTCTGGGGAGCAGGTTTCATCGTGGGGATGATAACCCGACAAAATGAAAAGAAGCCGGAGAAAGCATGACAACGAATGTCCCAACCCAGCGGTGGCGATTAGTCCCTTCGGAGCAGCGGTTTATATTGGTCCTTGGTGATTTGATCGCCGCGATTCTTGCTTTGGCGCTTGCGCTGTATGTCTGGTCTGTGGTTGACCCAAGCAGTGAATTCACGGTCTCGTTTTTACGCCATCGCATTCCGACCTGGTTCTTCTTTCTGCCTTTTTTGTGGATCATATTGTTGGTTGACTCGTATGACCTGCGCAAAGCCAGCAAGTTTAAAAATTCCCTGCGCAGTGTGGCAGTCGCCACTGCTGTGGCGGCCATTGCCTATCTGATTGTCTACTTCACTGTGACATCAACAACACTGCCTCGTCTGGCTGTCGGTTTTTTTGTAGCTTTTGTGGCGGTGCTGACGCTTTTAGCCCGATCTATTTACATCAAGATGTTCACCATGGCCAGCAACCAGCGCCGTGTGCTGATCGTAGGTGCGGGGAAAGCTGGAACTGCTTTAGCGGAGGTCGTCGGAGAGATAGACCCCAAACCTTTCAACCTGTTGGGCTTGATTGACGATGATCCGGGCAAGCTGGGGACTTCCATAGCTGGATATACGATTGTTGGCAATCACACAAGTATCCCTGGTCTGATCAAACAACAGGGGGTAACCGACATGATCCTGGCGATCACCAATCGGATGAACCACGGCATGTTTCAAACCATCCTGCTTGCTCAGGAAAACGGAATAAATCTTTCGACGATGGCTGAAACCTATGAAAGCCTGACCAGTCGCGTTCCAATCAACTTACTCGAATCTGATTGGGTCATCCGCTCATTCCTCGATCGCCCGCCGACAACCGGCTTTTATAAATTATTCAAACGTCTGGTGGACATTACTGTGTCGCTGATTGGCACCTTCGGATTGGTCTTGTTGTATCCATTTATCGCGCTGCTGATTACAATTGACTCGAGAGGGCCAGTGATTCATCGTCAGGAACGTCTTGGGCTTGGTGGAAACTCCTACACAATCTACAAATTCCGTACCATGAAAGATAGCGCCGACATGGAAAAAGAAGCCTTGGTCACCGCAGTCAATGATCGGCGTATTACTCGCATCGGACGTTTCCTGCGCAAATCCCACCTTGACGAACTGCCCCAGCTGATCAACGTTTTGCGCGGAGAAATGAGTTTAGTAGGTCCAAGGTCCGAACGTAATGAGTTGGTGATTGTCTTTCAGAATACTATTCCCTTCTACCGGGCGCGTATGCTGGTCAAACCAGGCATCACCGGCTGGGCGCAAATTCATCAGCCATACGCTGAGACTGTTGAAGAAACAGCAGTCAAGCTCGAATATGACCTCTACTACATTAAACATGCCAACCTGGTTATGGATATTGTCATCCTGCTGCGCACCTTTGGCTCGGTATTTGGTTTTAAGGGGCGCTGATTCGCATGTTTCACCTGATCGACATTCGCGGGTCTGAAGAGGCGCTGCCGTGATGGGTTCATCCGCGCATTTGCTTCAATCGCCTGAGTGGGGTGAGTTTAAATCCCGATTTGGTTGGCGAGCCCATTTAGTTACAGCATCAGATTGTTGGGCCCAGGTGCTTTTTCGAAAAGTTGCCCTGGGGTATACGGTGGCGTACATACCTAAGGGCCCGGTCGGATCTGGCTGGGACAGGCTGTGGCCAGCTGTGGATGCGCTTTGCCGTCAAAACAGAGCGGTTTTCCTGCAGGTCGAGCCGGATTTTTTTGAGCCGGCGCCGGCTGAGATTGATCTGCGCTGGTTCAATGATTTTGTGATTGAGCCGCATACCATCCAACCTCGTCGGACTGTCTTAGTCGACTTAAGAGCGGATGAAGCCGACCTGCTGGCGGCCATGAAGCAGAAGACCCGCTACAATATTCGTTTGGCTGAGAAAAAAGGCGTCAGAGTCAGCCAGTCAAACGACCTTGAAGCTTTTTATGCGCTCACCCAAATCACAGGCGCTCGTGACCGTTTCGCGGTGCATAGTTTTGCCTACTATAAAACGGTTTTTGATCTCTTTGCGCCAAAAGGCCAGTGCTTCCTGCTTGTGGCCGTGCATGATGATAAGCCCCTGGCCGCCCTGATGTTATTTGTATTGGACGAACGCGCCTGGTATTTCTATGGCGCTTCAGATGACGAGAGCCGTAATCTGATGCCCACCTATCTGCTGCAGTGGGAAGCCATGAAACTGGCGAAAGCTAAAGGCGCGGTCAGTTATGACTTGTGGGGCGTGCCGGATGAAGACGAAGAAGTGCTCGAGAGGGAGTTCATGAACCGCTCAGACGGTTTATGGGGTGTTTACCGCTTCAAGCGCGGCTTCGGAGGCGAGATAAAGCGCAGCGCCCCAGCTTATATCAAAGTTTATAACCGGTGGCTGTATCAGCTTTATCTCTGGATGCGTCGCGGCAAGGCGGATGGCGATGCGGCCGGTTGAAGTCTGCGGTGCGGACACCTGGAATCAGATTCTGTTAAACCTGCCCGAACCGCATATTTTACAGACCTGGCAGTGGGGACAATCCAAAATCCAGAACGGTTGGCTGCCCAAGTTTTTTGTCTGGCGAGATGGTGAAAGCGCGGTTATGGCAGCGGCGATGATTCTCGAGCGTGAACTGCGAACTCCCTTTGGGCTCGGCTTCAGGGTTTTGTATTGTCCGAAAGGGCCGGCGATGTTGTGGACCAACAAAACATTGCTTTCAAACGTGCTGACCGACCTCGAAAACTATGCCCAGAAGCAAAAAGCGATTTTTTTGAAGATTGATCCCGACGTGCTTTTAGGCACAGGGACTTCCGCAGAAGACGCCGAAAGCCAAAACCCTGAGGGCTCAGCGATCAGAGAGATGCTGATCGAACGCGGTTGGCGCTTTTCAAGCGACCAGATCCAATTTCGTAATACTGTCGTCATCGACCTCAAACAAACCGAGCCTGAGCTTTTAGCGAGGATGAAGCAGAAAACCCGCTACAACATCCGCTTAGCAGAGCGCAAAGGGGTTACCGTGCGCGAGGGCGGAGTGGATGACCTGCAGATGCTTTACCAGATGTATGCGGTGACCGCGGTGCGCGACGGCTTCGTCATCCGCCATAAAGAGTATTACATTGCCCTCTGGAGGAGCTTTTTTGAAGCGGGCATGGCGCGGTTTTTGATTGCTGAATATGAGCAAAAACCGATCGCCGCGGTAGTCCTTTTCCATTTCGCGGGCGTCATGCGCTATATGTTTGGTATGTCGCTCGAGGTTCAGCGTGATCTAATGCCTAACTACCTGTTGCAGTGGGAAGCCATGCGTCTGGGGCAATCTCTCGGCTGCCACAGCTATGACATGTGGGGAGCGCCGGATGTTTTTGATCAGAGCGATTCTATGTGGGGCGTATATCGCTTCAAAGAAGGCTTCAACGGTACAACCGTCAGGCATATCGGTGCCTGGGACTACATCGCGAGACCCATCTTTTACAAGTTTTATACTAAAACATTGCCTCGGGTATTAGACTTAATGCGCTTTCGTGGAAAAAAAGAAAACAGAAAGCAGGCCTACTGATGATAAACCGTGTTCAACTTGCCAATCTTCCTACACCCATCGAACCTATGCCTAACCTGACCCGCTTGCTGGGGGGGCCAGAACTTTTCATAAAACGCGATGACCTCACCGGCTTGGGCATCGGCGGCAATAAAACGCGCAAGATTGAATATTTAGCGGGCGACGCGCTGGCGCAGGACGCAGATACGCTGGTGACTGCGGGGGCTGTTCAGTCGAACCACTGCCGTCAGGTGGCCGCCGCGGCGGCCAAACTGGGTCTGCGCTGCGAGCTGGTGTTAACTGGTGAGAAGCCCGAACACGCCCAGGGCAATCTGCTGCTTGATTTTTTGTCTGATGCGAAGGTTCATTTCGTAAGCTCGCGTGAGACGCGTGAGTCCACATTGGAAGCGGTTGTCGCCGCCCTCAGCCAACAGGGACGAAAACCCTATCTGATTCCATATGGGGGTTCCAACGCGATCGGTGTGATGGGGTATGCCAACGCGATGCATGAATTACAGCAGCAGGGTTTCAACCCCGATTGGATCGTCTTCGCCACCTCCTCAGGCGGCACTCAAGCTGGTTTGGTGTTAGGCGCGCATGAAACGAACTTCACAGGCAAAATCTTGGGTATTCGTGTCGATCTGATCCCTCAGGATTTTTCAAGCGTCTTGACCAACCTCGTGAATGGAGGGGCGGTTTTATGTCATAGCCGATGGCGTGTCGACCCGGCGTCTTTTCTTTATAGTTCAGACTATAACCATGCCGGCTATGGCGTTTTACAGCCGTCAGATATTGAAGGCGTCAGATTATTCGCACGTTATGAAGGGGTGACACTTGACCCTGTTTATACTGGCCGCGCCGCGGGTGGGCTGATTGACCTGATCCGCAAAGGTTTCTTTAAGCCCAATGAAAAAGTGCTCTTTTGGCATACCGGCGGGGCTCCCGCCTTGTTCGCGGAACCTTATCAGACTGCCCTGTTGGCCTGACACTGCTTTTTATCCCTGCTATAATGCCAGGAAGGTAGGCCGATGAACATTGATCTTCGCTCAACAATCCTAATGTTTGGCATCATCGCCATAGCAATGGTGATGTGGATGATTTCAAGCGCTGTTCGGGCGATCAAGAGCGGTCGCCGTCTGCCATTTTTCTTTAAAAAACGTCAGCAGTACGAACGGGCAATATTACTGTTCATTGGTGCGACATTGGTTGGGTTTTTAGCCTTCGCGAATTTTCGCTGGGGAGAACAAATCGCTTACCAATACTTCCCGCCCTCGCTGACTCCTTCAATGACCTACACAATCACGCTGACTCCAACGATCACCCTGACTCCAACCATTACGCTGACCCCGACGATCACGAACACGCCGTCCATTACTGATACACCGGCTATACCGCAGTTCATCGTTACACAATTCGACTCGTTAATTACCCCCAACCCCAATCGCGTCTTCAGCCCGATCAATTTCTCTACCGAAGTCAGGGAGTATCAGTGTGTTGAACCGCAGATCGAATTTGAGAATCCGCTTAAAAACGTCAGCGCTTGTTTCAGTTATAACAATATGGACAATGGGGTTCAGTGGAGCGAGTTTTGGTATCGTGATGGTGAATTATTAAAGTCAAATGCAGGCAAATGGGAAGGCGGCACAGGCGGTTATGGAGTCGCCATACTTGAAATGCCCATCGCCGACTGGAAGCCGGGCTTATATTCGGTGCAATTTTTTGTAGGGCAGGAATGGCAGGATAGCGGCTATTTCAGGGTGCTTGGCAACCCGCCGACGAATACACCCACCATCACACCGACGCTGACGGTCACGCCGACACCGACTAAAACTATTACGCCCACACCAACCGCGACCCACACACCTGTCCCCACTCGCATGCCCATTCTAAGCCGAACGCCTTAACAAATAAATTAGCCCGCGGCAAACACCTGATTGCTCTGCGTTGCAGGGCAATTTTTATCTCTCGCTCAGAACTTTTGTGCGTAGTTAGGACATTAGCTGAACAAAAGCTTACCTTTCAGCTTTGTCCAATAAAGATTCGCGTTTGCTCAGAGATTTTGATTTCAGCAGTCACTTTACAGAAACCCATCACATTGAACGAAGCTTCGCCAGGGAGAAGCTGGCAATCGCGGCGAGACTGAAGAGAGGTTTGATGGGTTTTTACTAAATTCGCATTGGTTGGGATGTCTTGGATTACGCCTTGGGAGGTGTTTGACTGATGAATTTTTCTCAGAGGCACCCCTTAACTTAATGGAACAACAGCTCGCTAAATTCAGCGATATTGAACAGCTTAGATGGTTAACTATCTAGCAACCTGCAGCAATAGAAACTTTCGAATCTATCGGGTCGGTAATGAAATCTAAATGTAAAGACGGCTCTTAGGATGGACGAGGGGAAGGTTTGACAGTTTGAGGTTTAATCATTAAACTTCTTTTATTCAATCTACACCAGAGGAGCTATTATGTCTGCCCAGAAACCCCAGATTGTGATGCGATCAGGCCCAATACCTGGGTCAACTTATTTTATCGAAAAAGACGAAACGGTGCTTGGGCGAGATTTATCGAATGATATTGCCGTACCGGATCCGGAGATTTCAAGACGCCACGCGCGCTTCATCAAACGGCCAGAGGGAGTCTACGTGGAAGACCTTGGCTCAACCAACGGCACGTTCGTCAATGGCGCGCGCATTGCGGCGCCGCAGCTGTTAAAAAATGGCGATCTGATCACCCTGGCGGAAAGCACAGTTGTGAGCTTTGAACTGCCGATAGTTGCTCAGCAGGCGCACGCGCCGATGAACGTCCCCGCCCCAATGTACGACAGCGGAGCGCAAGCCCAGCCAACATCGGCCGGACCGGTTTATGCGCCGGTTGAGGCGCCGATCCCCTCAGCGCCGCTGGCGCCAGAGCCACGATTTGTCGCGGAAAAGAAGCCAATGGGGTGGTGTTCGATCATTTTGATTGTGCTTTTGGTGTCTCTGATTATCATCGCGCTGGTGCTGACTTTCATGCCGACATCGTGGTGGTGCTTGCTGAGTTTTGATCAGCTGCCGGGTTGCCCATTGAGATGATACCGGAGGCCCGGAAAAAACTTACTTCCAAATCGTTATATTGGATAATTTGCGCTATCGAAGCTGTCCTGGTCGCCTTCGGCTACTTCTTTGCAACTATTCCACCAGATTCTTATCAAAAAACAACCATGCTATTGAGAATAGCTTGTGTGTTCGCTTTTCTCTTCATAGGTTTGATTTTTCTCCTTCTTGCCAGAATAACAATGCTTCGAAACTATGAAACTCTGCCAGTCTTCGATTGGTTGCGTCGAAAGCGGTGGGAGGTTGTGACTGTCTCGTCAGGCGGCTTGAGCCTGTTGATTATCCTGTTGAGCCGCACTCAACCAGCAGGCGGGTCTGACAGTTTAAATGAATGTATGGCTTGGATGGGGGTTCTTTTTTTTAGTCTGCTATTAACTTTTCTAGTATTTGACTTACGAAGCAGACTTCTAACTGACGAAAAGAACGAAGACAAATTCTTAATCGGAACGCTAATCACATTTTCGATTTTGTGGATTTTTGTTTCCATGACACGCATTGGTTTACAGGTGGACGATCGTTATTGGAATGTTGCCGGCGTGCCGATGATGTTTGTTTCGCTGGCGGCTATCTTAAGTGCCATCATTTTTCTTTACAATACTATGAGAAAAATGCTTGAAAGATGGCATTGGAAAATTGACGCAAAACTTCTTGTTTTATTGGAAGTCGGGCTCGTGTTGATCATTTGGTTAGGTGCTGCCCTGTTATGGATGAAAACGCCTTATTCAAACAGCTATTTTCTGTATGGCCCCTTTCCACCGGACGGTCATTTCTTGCCAAAAAGCGATGCCCGATTGATGGACTTGGGGGGACAATATCTGATTATCGGCGGCAAACTCGAGACGCCTTATTTAACCGAGAAGCCGTTTTACGCACTTTTTCTGGGGTTGCTGCATTATTTTTTTGGCCAGTCATATCAGGTAGTCACCAATGTTCAGATTTTGTTTCTGGCTTTCATTCCGGTATTGATCTATTACCTTGGAAAAAGATTCGCGGGCGTGTCCTTTGGGATCGGCTTGGCGCTTTACGCAATCATTAAAGAAGCTACCTCCATATTATTTACCTATAAAATTTCAGTTTCCAATTCACGTTTGATGATGACTGAGATGCCTTCAGCTCTGTTGCTCATCTTGGCTGCTATCTTAATCATGGAATGGTTAAGACGTGATCGTCCGTCTCACGCTCTGCCTTTAGCTGCGGGCTGTGTATTAGGGGTGGCAGTCTTTGTGCGTTCGAATAATCTCGTTGTACTTGTTGGGGTTGTCGTCTTTGTTGTGCTGACCTCAATCAGGCGGCTCAAAAAACGGCTGGCACAGATTGGTTTTTTCCTGCTTGGTGTCGTCATGATTCTGGCGCCATGGACAATATATACTGAAGCAACTTATGGCACGAACCCCATTTCCTGGAAAATCGGAGCCGCGCTTGACACGCGCTTTAACGAAAAGGTGCCAGATGGAGATGAAAGATTAACTCAGTTAACCCCTGGCGCGGCGCCAACCAGTGTTCCAGACGTACAAATTCAGCCCAATTCAGGACGCGAATCGACTTCATCTGCCAGGCTTCAGGAAAGCACTGATTCGAAATTGCCCTTAGAATCCCTTGTTCAGAACACGAAAGAAAAAACGGATGGATACTACAAGAACAAACTTTCTTTAGTATTGGCTCATTTTTTCAATAATCAAATTAAAGCGCTTTTTGTTTTGCCATTTCAACTTTATCCTGCTCGACCAACGGTGATTTTAGACAGTCCCTATTGGCAAGAACCGGTCACATGGGCTGGAAAGTTGCCATTAGAACACTGTCTGGGTTTTCTGGTAAATCTGATCTTCATTAGTCTGGGACTTTCCCTTGCCTGGAAAAAGTTTAGTTGGGCAGGTCTGACCCCTATAATGCTGGAAGTCGGCTATTATCTTTCTAATGCTCTGGTGCGGACCTCGGGCAGTAGGTATCTGGTGGCTGCGGATTGGGTGGTTTATTTTTATTTTATGCTTGGTATCTGGGCCATACTGATCAAATATAAAATTGTTCGCGATACAAATTCGAGCCTGGTTAAAGACACAAATTCGCAAAACAGTCAGCTCTGGGTTACGCTGTTGCTTTGCCTCTTGATTGGATTGTCGCTGCCAGTGTTGAATTTGACATTTCCTGTGGTTTATCACAACGAGACCAAAGCGGAAGTCTATCAACGCCTGCCATTGCAAAAAATTGAAAACGAAGTAGGCATTTCCATGGAAGAGATGCGAGCATTTTATGAAAAACCGACGACGGTTTTCCTGTTTGGGCGCGAGATTTATCCGGCTTATCAGGAGCTAAAAAGCGATCCGACTTTAAGAGCAAACACCTTTAAATTGCTGACCCCCAAACCTTATGATGTTTATATCGCCGATGGCGAAGCGCCTGCAGAAGCTCTTCCGGCTGGGGAAGATATGATCGTCTTAGGGTGTAGAGAAGCAGACTCGCCATGGATCAAGGCTTACCTCGGATATTTCGTGGAATCGGATAAATTGATTTGGGCGACCAACACCACGTTTAGAGACATTTGTCCATAATTACCTTCGCAGTCATTAAATAAGAACAAGAAAAACCATCTGTTGTAATAAATGGCTTTTTTCGCTATTTTTCCGTCAGAGCCAAAAATTGGCGTTAAAAACGAATTATTGGTATAATTCACAGGTTGTTCTTCTTGACTATAAGAAGGCAAAAAAGGCCGAAAAACCATGAGCGATTTAACTGTTACCCCAGAACCAGATGAAGTAGCCCCAACAAATTCGGGCGTGACCGAAGTGGTGGGCATTGATGAACAGATGCGGGTAGCCTATCTCGATTACGCGATGAGCGTGATCGTCCAGCGCGCGCTGCCGGATGTGAGAGATGGCCTCAAACCCGTCCACCGTCGCATTCTCTATGCCATGGAAGACTTGGGGATCCGCTCGAATACCGCCTATAAAAAGTCGGCGCGTATTGTCGGCGAGGTATTGGGCAAATATCATCCGCATGGGGATCAGGCCGTGTATGACAGCATGGCGCGCATGGCGCAGGATTTCTCGATGCGCTACCCGCTGGTAAGCGGGCAGGGCAACTTTGGCTCTGTCGATGGCGACCCGCCTGCGGCAATGCGCTATACGGAAGCGCGACTCTCCAAGATGGCGGAGGAGTTGCTGGCCGACCTTGACCGGGAAACAGTCGATTTCAACGACAACTTTGATGGTTCGTTGAAAGAGCCTGAGATTCTGCCGGCGCGCATGCCGAACTTGCTAATGAACGGCTCAAGCGGTATCGCGGTGGCGATGGCGACAAATATTCCGCCTCACAACCTCAAAGAGCTGGTCTCGGCGCTGACCATGATGATTGATCGCTATGATGAGATCGAAGAGATCAGCGTCGAAGAGCTGATGCAGCATGTGCTTGGCCCAGACTTTCCGACCGGCGGGTTGATCGTGGGCAATGAAGGCATTCGCCAGGCTTATTCGACCGGGCGCGGTCATCTCATCATGCGGGGTACAGCCGCGATTGAAGAGAATAAAAATGGCCGCTTTGCAATCGTGATCACCGAGATCCCCTATCAATTGAACAAAACCTCCCTGCTGGAGCGAATCGCGGAGCTGGTACGTGAGGGGCGACTGGACATGATTGCCGACATGCGGGATGAATCTGACCGCCGCGGCATGAGGATTGTCGTGGAGTTAAAACGCGCCAGTCAGCCGAAAAAGGTCTTGAACCAGCTGTATAAGTGGACGCCGCTGCAGTCGACCTTCGCGGTGCAGATTTTGGCGTTAGTTGATGGCGAGCCGCGCATGCTGACGCTGAAGCGCGCTTTGGTACATTACCTTGAGCATCGGCAGGTTGTGGTGACGCGCCGAACAATGTTCGAACTGGATAAGGCTAAAAAACGCGCCCATATCCTCGATGGCTTGTTAATCGCGCTGGCAAATCTGGACGCGGTCATCAAGACCATTCGCGAGAGCCCAGACGCTGATGTGGCCAAAGCGCGTTTGATGGAGCGCTTCAACCTGACTGAGATCCAGGCGCAGGCGATCCTGGACATGCAGCTGCGCCGGCTGGCGGCGTTGGAGCGGCAGAAGATCGAAGACGAATATGAACAATTGCGCCGTTTAATTGCGGAGCTCGAGGATGTGTTAGCCCACCCGCATAAGATTCTGACAATTATTCGCTCAGAACTTGAAGAGGTCGCTGAGAAGTATGGTGACGCGCGGCGTACCAGGATCATGCCTGACCTGGATAGCGATCTTTCGGATGAGTCGCTGGTGCAGGATGAGCCGATTTTCGTCTCGGTGACCGACCGCGGATATATCAAGCGCGTCTCAGATTCAGCGTATCGCGCCCAGGGCAGGGGCGGCCGCGGTGTAACCGGTCAGGCGGTCAAGGAAGCTGACCAGGTGGCGTTCTTCCTGCGGGCGAACACGCTGGACACGATGTTGTTCTTCACAGACAGGGGTAAGGTCTATTCAGAACGTGTGTTTGAAATTCCCGAAGAGACGCGTTTGGGCAAAGGGATCCCGGTGGTAAACATCCTGAACCTTGAGCCGGAAGAACATCTGACAGCGATGGTGCCAATCAGGGATTTCTCGGCGGCGAGCTATTGTATGATGGCAACCCGCCGCGGGCGGGTGAAGCGCGTACCACTGAAGGATTTCAGCCGTGTGTATAAGACGGGTCTAAAAGCGATCACGCTCGACGATGGGGACGAGTTGGGTTGGGTTTGCCTGACCAACGGCAGTGATGATGTCATCGTAGTCACACGCAATGGCAAGGCTTTGCGTTTTAAAGAGAAAGAAGTCCGCTCCACCGGTCGCAGCACGATGGGCGTAACCGGCATCAAATTGAAAGATGATGTTTTGGTGGGGATGGAAGTGGTCAAACCGGATGGCTACCTATTGGTAGTAACCGATCGCGGTCAGGGCAAGCGCACCCCGCTGAAAGAATACATCCCCAAATCGCGCGGCACGCTGGGCGTGACGACGATCAGCCAGGAAGCGCGCGCTGAGATTGGCGATGTCGCACAGGTGAGAGTGGTTGAAGAAGGGCAGGAAGTGACGCTGATTTCGACCAACGGTATTGTCCTGCGCACCACAGTGGACGAAATTTCGATCCAGGGCCGTGCCACCCAGGGCGTGAGGGTGATGGGACTTGATGAGGGTGATAAATTGGCCGCTATGACGGTCATTCCCGTGGAAGAGGTCAAAGCGGCGGCCGAAGCCGCTGCCCGAGCGCAGAACGAAGAGGAATCATCCTTCGCGGCTCAGTCCAGCCAACAAATTGAAGACCTTGAAGATTCCATGGAAGCGCCGGATAGTGAGAATATTCAGTCGGACGAGTTGGAAGAACCCTTCAATGAAGACGATGAAGCCGGGGAAGAAAGCTCCCCCGAGTAAATTCGTTGTCTTTGACCTTTGACGTCTTCGACGAGCAGGGCGCCATCACTATCAACACATATCAGGCGAAATGATTCCATTTCGCCTGAATTATTTCTGACTGGGGCGACCTGGCCGCGAAAAGCAAGATGTTCGTTGCAGCGCGCGATAAACGCGTCAGTCGGGAGCAGCGGCCGAAGAGCGGCAAGGTGGGTGAGCACCTCCCTGAGCAGGGTCGGGCGATCGAGAACCCGGGCGGTTTCGCTCTCTATGGAAGACGCCGGATAAATCAGCGAAGGGAGGTTGGGAACGGAGGCAGCGGTAATATTGATGCCGATCCCGATAATCAGTCCTTTAAGATGTGAGCCTTCCCAGAAGGCTTCGGTAAGGATGCCGCAGATTTTCTTGTTGTTAATCAAAACATCATTAGGCCATTTAAGCTGCGGGCGCGCGCCGCTGAGCTCAGCGATGGCAGCCCGAACAGCCAGTCCTCCCAGCGCGCTGAAGCGGGAAAGCGAATGGACTTCGCCCGGCGTGGGCCTGATAAGAATGGAAAAAGCCAAAGAGGCTTCCGGAGTGGTGACCCAACTGCGCCCCTGACGCCCGCGCCCTTTAAGTTGCTGGTCAGCGACCACCACCAGGCCTTCCGGCTCGTCTTCATCGATGGCGCGCCAAACATCATCGTTTGTGGAATTGGTCTCGGCTAAATGCGTAATGCGGAAATTATCAACTGCGGTGGGAAAGGTCATGTGGCGATTACCTGCTTGATGATTGGGTGAACACGGGGAAGGCTGAAACATATGCGGGCGCCCTCTTTGTAGCTCTCATCAATCCAGATCCGCCCGCCGTGGGCTTGCACGATAGCTTTGCAGAGATAAAGCCCCAAACCGGTGCCTTTGGTGGTTTTAGCGGCCTCATCAGAGCGGTAGAAACGGTCGAAGACAAAATGGGTGTCCCGTGGGTCAAAGCCGAGGCCGTGGTCTTGAACACAAAATTGAATATTGTATTCATCGAATTGCCCCGCGATGAGAATTTCACCGTTGGGGGTGTATTTGGTAGCGTTGCCGATCAGGTTGGTAAAAACCTGTTTCAGGCGGTCTTCGTCCGCGACAATCGTTGGGAAGTCATCAGGTATTTGCATGCGGAATTGATGCGTGTCGTCCTGCTTGCTGAAGCGCTTGACAATTTGTGAGATCAGGTCGGTAATATTGAATTCGATCGGCTTGAGCGAAAGCCCTCCGCTTTGCAGGCGGGTGGCGTCCAACAGGTCTTCAACCATTGCGGTAAGGTGGTCGGCTTCTTCTTCAATCACGCTTAAAGATTCGCTGATCGTCGCTTTGTCCCAGTCTGCGTCGTCTCGCCGCAAGGTAGAAGCGTAGCCCTTGATAAGCGCGATGGGGGTTTTAAGTTCGTGGCTTACCACAGAGATAAAGTTGGTTTTCATCTCTTCAGCGGTGCGGAAGCGGGTAATATCGCGCACGCTGGCGATGACATTAAGCAGTTCCCCTTCAGCGCTGAAAAGAGGGGCGTAGGTTATCGCGACAGGCACGGGTTTGAGGTGGTTGCCGCGTTCGAGGTCGCCCTCAAGGTACATCTCTGAGCGGCTGTAATTGCGGAAGTGAGTGTTGGTAGCCTCGTGAAGAGACAGCCCCTGGGTTGGATTTTGCCAATGAAAGACCTCGTCCACAGGCAGGTTGACCAGACTCCCTGGGGCAACGCTGAGCAGGCGCTCAAGGGCAGAATTGACTATGACCACCTTGAGGTCTGGATTGAGGATAATGATGCCGTCGGCAACCGAATCAAGCAGAGCAGACATACGCAGGGATTGGTTTCGGGTCTGGTTATAGAGACGTGCGTTGCGCACGGCAATCGCGGCCTGGTTAGCGAAGCTGGAGAGGATCTGGCGGTCGTTGCTGGTGAAAGTGGCGCGGTAGTTGCGAAAAACGTAAATCTGACCGATTGTCGTGTGCTGGAAGGTCATCATGATGCCGACGCCCGTGATCATGCCCATGCTGATGTCGTTGAGCATACGGTCAATCTCGGGGATGGTCTGTTCGGCGTTATCTTCGGAAGGCTGCTGAGATTCCATCCAGCGCTCAATGTAGTTTGAGAGGGCTGACGGCAGGTTTTGGCTGACGGCGATTTTCCAACCATTGGGGTCTTCGTCAAGGGCGATAAAGCCGGCGTGACCGCCGAGCATCTCGATCGCGATGCTGAGGATGCGGGTGAGCAGTGCCTTGAGGTCGAGCTCCTCGGTGAGAATACGGGAGATCTCGAGCAGGTAATCTCGTTGGCGAACGCGGTAATCAGGCAGCATGGGTTTATTTTATCATCGCGGAGGTGGTTATTCGCGGCTTTATCCTAACCAGTACCTTAGGCGACCCTCTTCTGACCTGAGACTTTTACCAATAAAATTCTGCCATGCGTCGATTAAATAAAGATCCCGAGAGCTGTCTCTCGGGATCTGCCGTTCATGAAGACAAAATCACCCGAGTGAATGTTTTTTCTCAGCCAGGCTGATGGATTCGTCGATAATCTTTAAAGCGTCGTCAACTTCGCTCTTGCTGGTTGAAAGCGGTGGGGCAATGCGGATCACGCTCTTGCCGCAGCCCAACAACAAGAGGCCGCGCTCAAAGGCGAAATCTACCACATCGTCGCGCAGTTTTTCCGCTGGGGCTTTGCTTTCGCGATCCTCAACGAACTCAACGCCAAGCATGAAACCCATCCCGCGGACGTCGCCAATGCTGGGGTGTTTCTTCTGCAGGTCAAACAGGCCATCCTTACAATAGGCGCCGACAACACGCGTGTTTTCCATTAGTTCGTCCTCGATTAATTGGATTGTCGCCAATGAGGCGGCGCAGGAGATCGGGTTGCCTCCGTAGGTGTTGCCGTGTGAGCCTTTTGGCCAGTTCATCACCTTCTTTTTTGCGACCAAAGCGCCGAGTGGCATGCCCGAGGCGATGCCTTTCGCGCTGGTAATGACGTCAGGCTCAACCCCGAAGTGTTCAATCGCCCAGAATTTGCCCGTGCGTCCCATCCCGCATTGAACTTCGTCGGCGATGAGAAGGATGCCATATTTATCACAGAGTTTTCGCAAGGCTGGGAAGAAGTCATCAGGCGGAACGAGGTAGCCGCCCTCGCCCTGAATAGGCTCAATGAGAATGCCGGCAACATCCTTGCCGGGCACGAGCCGGCCGATCAGCTCTTCTTCGATGTACGAAACGACGGTTTCGCCATCGCCCATGCCGGGTTTGCGAGCAAGCAGCGGACGATAAGGATTGGGATACGGCGCATGCAAAACGCCGTTCATCAGCGGGAAGAAACCGTTCTTGTAATTAGCTTTCGAGGCGGTAAAGGTCACTGCGCCAATCGTGCGGCCGTGGAAGGCGCCGAGGAAGCCGATAAAATGGCTGGCTTGGGTGTGATAGCGGGCGAGTTTGATTGCCCCTTCGACGCTTTCGGTGCCTGAATTGGTCATGAACGAACAGGTGTCTTCCTTCCATGGAGCGTGTTCAGCTAATTTTTCGCCTAAGCGGATCCAGTTTTCGTGGTAGAAGTCGGAGGAAATGTGGATGAATTTTTCAGCCTGGTCTTGAATGGCTTTAACGATCTTTGGATGGCTGTGGCCGGTGGTGACTACTGCGATGCCAGCGGCAAAGTCGAGAAACCGGTTGCCGTCTACGTCCCACACCTCCGTACCCCTGCCATGATCCATGACGAATGGATAACCGCGCGGGTATGAGGGTGAGATAACTTTTTGATCTCGCTCGATCAGTGCCTTTGCCTTAGGGCCAGGTAGATTCATGGGTTGCATAGACTCTCCTTATGATTTAATTAAAAAGGCTCACTGCTGGTGAGGTCAGTGAGCCCGATTGTGAATTCATGGTCAAATTGTATCATATCGCAAAGAACTTTTTGTTCTCCTGCTGAAGTTGTGAGGCACGTTCAAGGCGGAGGTTATCTGTCATGTCCAGCAGCAGGGGCGTAACAGAAATAAAGCCGGCTTTGATCGCGCCATAGTCGGTGCCAGGCTCTTCAATCCCGCTCGGCGCGTCACCGCCGATCCAGTAATAAGGTCGACCGCGCGGGTCTAAGCGCCGCACTACCGCGTTGCTGTAGATCCGCGTTCCCTGACGGGTGATCTGGACGCCCGCGTAGTCGCCCGAAGTCCGATAAGGCAGGTTAATATTCCAAATAGGAGCAGGCAAGTCAAAGCGATAGAAACTGTAGAGCTTAAATATGACTTTAGCCGACGCGCTGGCAGCGGCGGTGTAGTCAAGAACGCCTTCGAAATGTTCAGGCGTGTCAAGCGAAACTGCGAATCCGGGGCGGTTGTTGACGCTGGCTTCCATAGCCGCGGTAACAGTGCCCGAATAGGTTACATCGTTGCCGACATTGGCGTTTGGGTTAATTCCGGAGACGACCAGGTCGATAGGTTCTTCAACCACTCCGAGAAGGGCTAAAGCGACACAGTCAGATGGCGCGCCATCACAGGCCAGCGCGCTGCTGCCGTCAGCGAGAGCTACTGGGTTAATGCGCATCGGCCGGCTCATCGTTTTGACATGGCCGCTGGCGCTCCAGTTTCGATCGGGCGCGAGGACGGTGACTTTAGCCTCGGGGTTAGCGCGCAGGGCCTGAGCGAGAGCGAGCAGGCCGGGGGCTAAAACCCCATCATCATTGGTAACTAAAATGTGCATGTCAAACCTCTTAATGGCGTTTGCGTTTTTTCTTGCCGGGCTTTTGGGCGGGTTGAACAGCGCCAGCTTCGTTGACCGGCGAGACGCCCGCGCCGCGCAAAGCGCGCGCGTTTTCAGTGGCGGCGGTGGGCAGGTAACGGAACATGCGGTTAATCACCGTCTGACGCACCTCAGAAAGCAGCTCAGTAAACATCTTTGAGGCTTCGCTCTTATATTGCACGAGCGGATCGCGCTGGGCGTACGACTCCATGCTGATAGAAACACGCAAAGCTTCCATACGGGTCAGATAATCCACCCAGCTTTCGGTGATCGTACTGAGCAGGAGCTGGCGGTAGATGCGGTTCTGCGCTTTGTCGCCGAGGATGGGAACAGCCCGGGCGCGTGTCTCGAGGCTCAGGTCGGTGAGAGGCATCTCAGCGATCTCGGCGAAACCAGCCTTGCCGAAGCTGGCTTGCATAGCCTGTTTAGTCGGTTCGGGTAAGGCAGACAACAGCAGATTATTGTTTTGGATGTGTTCCCACTCCGCGTTGCCAAAGATGGTCACCAGGGCTTGTTCAGCTCCCTGCAGGTGGGTGAGCACCCGCTGGGTGAGCGCGTCAGATGCCTTACGATCGAGCTCATTGGCCATGGAAAAAATATAGGTGAGGCGGTTAGCCGATTTGAGAACACGGCGGTGAGATTTGGGGTCGAAACCTATGATGGTGCCCCTGGTAGTTAGCTGGAGCAGCTCAAGGCGGGCGTCAGGTTCGCTGAGGCCAGCGGTGAGCGCAGGCTCATTGGCTTTCAGGTCGCGGGCGATCTCACCCTCGTCACCCAAAAGGCGCTCAGATCGCCGCTGGAGGCTTGATTCAACCTGAGAGAGAATCTGACCGCGGATCTCTTCCCATGGCCGGATGGCGAGTTCATTGGCTTTAAATGGCCAGGTTTCATTGAAGCGGCGTTCAAGCGTGAGCAGGCTGCGTCGCACCATATTGAGCGTCAGGCCAGCTTTCAGCGCGTCGCGCAGCTGCGCTTTCATCGATTGAGGATCATCAAGCAGCTGGCGCTGCTGCGCGCCAGTCAACCGCACCTGAACCTGCAGCAATTGAGTCAGCTCAGCCTGCAAGTCGCGCGGCTGGCTGTCATCGAGCGTGTCCAGAAACGCGTCAAGCGAGTCGAGCCGTTCGGCAGTCTGTTCTTTGAGCGTTGCGCCGGCGCGGTCAAGCATCGTGCTCACGCTGGAGAGCAGGTGGCTGTTTTCAGTCTCAACTGCCTTCGCGGACAGGTCGAGTAATCTTTGGGTGAGGTCAGCCTCATCAGTCGGTTGGCCAAGCGCGTCGAGGGCGAGTTTAAAGACAAAAGAGGGGTACTCAGCCCACTGCGTGTTCAGTGTGGGCTGGACGTCCTCAAGCCAGGCAAGCAGCTTCCACGGGCCGTCAGGGTCTTCGAGGCCAGACTTGACACGCGGCCCCAGTTCGGTATCCAGCATTTCCGCGACATCTTCGTGGAGATCAGCTTTATTAAAGATCAGGTCGCGCTGAGTGTAGATGCGATTACGTTGAGTGTTGAGCACGTCATCATATTCAAGAAGATGCTTGCGCACGTCAAAGTTAGCGCCTTCAACACGTGTCTGGGATTGTTCAACAACTTTAGCGATCAGTCCGAGTTCAATGGGCAGGTTCTCATCAATTTTGAAGCGCTGCAGCAGGCTTTCCATCTGGGTGCCGCCGAACATGCGCATGAGTTCGTCGTCGAGAGCGAGGTAAAAGCGTGAGGAACCCGGGTCGCCCTGGCGAGCGGCGCGACCGCGCAGCTGGTTGTCGATGCGTCGGGCTTCGTGGCGTTCGGTGCCAATGACATGCAGACCGCCCAGCTCACGCACGCGCGCCATATTGGCCATGTAATCGAGAAAAGCGGTGACAGCGGTTTGTTGATCTTCATCAAGTTCAGCGTGGAGGGCTTGAACCGCGCTGAGGCGCTCCTGCATGTTCATGCTGTAGGGGTCGAGGTTGCCCTTGGTGGCGAGCGCCTGGTTGACCTGTGCGAGCAGGCTTTCCGAGAGCTCACCACCGAGTTTGATGTCGACACCGCGGCCGGCCATGTTGGTCGCGATAGTGACCGCGCCAAAGGCGCCGGCGCCAGCGATGATCAGTGACTCCTCAGTGTGTTTGCGAGCGTTGAGCACCTGATGAGGAATGCCGCTTTCGAAAAGCGGTTCGAGGCGCACCCAGTCGGCGTCGTTGAGCCGCAGAATGTCGAGCACAGACTGGCGATTTGAAGGGTCAGCCAGGTCCATGGAGGTGAGGCCATATTTGCTGCCCAGCTTGCGCAGTTCAGACATGCGCAGCTTGTCGAGGGGTTCGTTGAGCAAAGCCAGCTCGGGTGAAGCCTGATAGTCTTCTTCCATAATACCGTTGGCTTTGAGCCAGGCATGGCGAATAAGCAGCGTCTGCAGCACACGGCGAACCATCTCAGCGGCCAGACGTTCAGAGAGGCGTTCGGAGGCATCAACAGAAGTCGTGCCAACGAGCTGGGGACGGCCGATGACATGCGTGCGGATGATTTCAAGCACGATAGCGCGCAGCTTGCCTTCTCCGGTGCGGTAGATGACATCGGTGTAATCTTTACGCTTATAAAAAAGCGGCGTCATCGTGGGGTCAGCCGGATCGGTGTAGAAAGTGTACTTATAGCCCTCTTCGTCTCTATTGGCAGCTTCAACCAGCCCGGAGCCGGCCCGTGAAGAACGATAATCGAGATTGGTAGGGATCGGCAGCACTTCCAGCCCATAAATACGGAAGAATTCTTCCTGCTCGGTGAGGGCGGTGCCGGTCATGCCGGCCAGCTTTTTGTACATGCGGAAGTAATTCTGGATGGTAATGGTGGCATGGGTGATATTTTCAGCCTGCACCTTTACACCCTCTTTGGCTTCCACAGCCTGGTGAAGACCGTCGGACCATCGCCGGCCGGGCATCATACGGCCGGTGAACTCATCCACGATAATGACTTCGCCGCCCTGAACGATGTACTCCTTATTTCGATGGAAGAGGTATTGGGCGCGCAGGGCTTGTTCGAGAAAGCCAAAGATGCGTGCCTGTTCGGGGGTAATATCCTCAGGGCGTTCCGGATCCGAGAGGGGCTGCCCAAGCATATCCTCAACATGTTGGCGGCCAAGCTCGGTGAGCGAAATGGCGCGCTCTTTTTCATCTAACTCAAAATCCTCAGGGTTGAGCGCGCGGGCAATCTGCGCCATGCGATTATAGTTTTCAGAATCATCACTGGCTGGCCCAGAGATAATCAATGGGGTACGGGCTTCATCGATGAGAATATTGTCGACTTCGTCTATGATCGCAAAGTGATGCCCGCGCTGGACGCGGTCGTCCCAGCTCATCGTGATGTTGTCGCGCAAATAATCAAAGCCGAACTCGCTGTTAGTGCCGTAGGTGATGTCTGCCAGATAGGCGTGCTTGCGGTGCACAGGGCGGAGGAGGTTAGTTTCTTCGCGCAGGGAACGCTCCTCTGGGTCGTAGAGGTAGGCTTGAGGCGAAGCGCCAGAAGAAGTCGCCGCCTGGAGCACCCCGACCGAGAGGCCAAGCTTATGATAAATGGCTCCCATCCAGCGGCCGTCGCGGCGAGCCAGATAGTCGTTGACGGTAATAAGATGAGCCCCTTTCCCTTCGAGCGCGTTAAGATAAAGCGGCAAAGTGGCAGAGAGAGTCTTGCCCTCGCCCGTGCGCAGCTCCGAAATAGCGCCGTTGTGGAGGTTGATTCCGCAAATGATTTGGACGTCGTAATGACGCTGGCCAAGCACACGTTTAGAAGCTTCGCGCACCGTGGCAAAAGCTTCGGGAAGAATCTGGTTAAGCGTTTCGCCTTGGGTTAGACGTGAACGGAACTCAACGGTTTTAGCGATGAGAGCGTCATCGCTTAAGGCTTCGAATTGAGCTTCGAGCGCATTAATCTGGTCAACAATAGCGGTGTACTCTTTAATTTTTCGCGCATGCGGATCACCGGTGATGATCTGCTTAAGTTTCTTGAACATAAATTTCCTCATTGCGGCGGTGTTTTAGGTTAACAAAGCCGGAAAAATTATAGCATAGCGATATGACAGGTTGCATTGAACTCATACAGGATATTGCCTTTGAGTTGGCTGCGTACTACAATGCAGCTGAGTCAGAACCTTGAATGAGGAGATCAGAAATGATGGAACAAAATAAGAAATTACGCTTGGTAATCATTGGCGCTGGCATCGCGGGGGTCAGCGCGGCTGAAGCGGCACATAAAGCAAAACCGGACACAGAGATCCTGCTGATCTCCGCGGAAGAAGTCCCGCCGTATTTTCGGATGAACCTGACCCGCTATATGGCTGGCGAGCTGGAAAAAGACAGGCTGTTCCTGCATAAACCCGACTGGTATGAGAAAAATGAAATCAGTCTCAAGCTGGGAACGCGCGTTGAGTCGATTGATCCCGAAAAGCACTTGGTTAAGACCGATGCCGGCGATGAAATTGGCTATGACAAACTGATATTGACCGCTGGTGCGCATCCGTTTGTGCCTCCCTTCTCGGGAAAAGAGAAGAGAGGTGTTCAGACGGTGAGAACTTTGGACGACGCCGATTTAATTTTGGAGATTTGCAAAGATGACGGCGAAATCGTCTGTATCGGCGGCGGTCTTTTAGGGTTGGAGATGGCTGGGGCGATTGCCGCGCGCGGAGCGAAAGTGACCGTAGTGGAAGCTTTGGATTGGCTGTTGCCGCGCCAGTTGGATAAAACTGCCAGCAAGATTCTCACCGGACATATCGAGAGGCTGGGGATCAAAGTGATTGTGCCAGGCAGGACCAGTGAAATTTATGGTGAAGGAATGGCCGAAGGGATCAGACTGGATGATCAGACTGACTTGCCGGCCAAGCTGGTTGTCGTCAGCACCGGCGTGGCGCCCAATCTTGAACTGGCCAGATCAGCCGGGTTGGAAGTGAACCGTGGGGTCGTGGTTTCAGACCGCATGGAAACTTCCGTGAAGGATATTTTCGCTGCCGGTGATATCGTGGAACATCAGAAGCGTGTGTATGGCTTATGGGCGCCGGCAAAGGCGATGGGTACGGTTGCTGGTAAAGTGGCGGTCGGACAGGAGGCGAGTTTCCCTGGCGACCCGCCCTCTACAAAACTGAAAGTTTTGGGCATCGACATGTTCAGCGTTGGGCAGTTCGCGCCATCAGAAGAGAGAGATATGCTGGTTAATCAGGCGAAAGACGGCAATTACGCCAGTTTTCTATTCAGAAATAACAAGATGATTGGATCGATCTTGCTGGGTGATGCCTCATTGTCGACGAAGGTGAAAGACGCGGTGGAACAAGGCCGCGATCTCAGTCAACTGTTGCATGGCAAACCGAGTGTCGATGAAGTTAAAGCGAGCCTGACAGCGAAGGCGGAAGCATGAAGTGTCGAAAGTGCGGCTCCGAACAGGTCAATGTGCAGGTGGTAAGCGAAACCACCCTGAAAACCAGGCGCAAGACATGGCTGTATTGGCTGACAATTGGATGGTTCATCGAGCCGCTCTTGTGGATCTTTCTGACCCTGCCGAAGCTGATATATGAGTTGTTCATCCCGAAGCGAGTGAAGTTGAAGACCAAAACGCGGAAGATAGCTGTCTGTCAGGTATGCGGTGAAAGTTGGGATGTTAAAGCAAGTCTCTGAGAGTTGAGAACAGGGTAATCGCATTAAACGAGCGGCTTTACTTGAAAAGCAGCCATTTTTTAGGTTTTTCCAGTAAAGTTTTCTGTTTAATCAGAGGTTATGTTTTAGCCTTCTCTTAGGGAGAAGTTGGCGAGCGTAGCAAGACTGAAGAGGGTGGTTTAATCTGTTTGCTGAAATCCGCATTAGCCCTGCTTATCTTTATCACTTATCTAAGAGAAGGTCAAAACAAACTTCTCCCTGTTGTTCCTCCTCGGGGCTTCGACCCTCTCCAAAGAGATGAATTAATGACTTGTTTTACTGTAAAATCAGATGCGATTGCCCTGGAGTTTCCTCACGGTTCCAGAGACACAGTTTCCAGAGACATAGACAAAAGCGAGTTGACTTGCTATAATAGCGGTCTCATTGGGCGCGTAGCTCAGCTGGTTAGAGCGCACGGTTCACATCCGTGAGGTTCGGAGGTTCGAGCCCTCTCGCGCCCACCTCACTTCACTCAACTAGAGAAAATTGCTGAAAGCATCACAGGTGGTGAAGCTTCCATGGCTAAAGAAAGAACCAGTTATCTAATAACTGGTTCTTTTTCTCATGCAGTCGTCTTTTTGATTCTTGTTAAATGCTGGCTAGTGATGACTCTTTGCTGGTACTTATCATGGCGAATAAGAAAAAATAAGGGATTAATGAGAAAAATAAGGGGCTTTTGCTAAGCTGTTTTTTTCTCTTTCGGCAGCAGCAGCAAAACAGGCAGCCCGAGCAGGAGGACGAGAGCGCTAAGGCTGAAGGTGAAACGCAGACTGTAAAGGTCCGCCAGCCGGCCGATAACGACGGAGGCAAGCGCCAGGAAGAGGAAAGAAACAGCCATATAGAGACCGCTGATCAATGAGCGGTTGTCTGGCGAGGAGCCAAGCACCAGCGCCATCATCACCGGCATAATCGACAGGCCAAAGAAGCCCATCAGGATGAGCAAAACAACCTGCTGCCAGAGGATTTGCGTCCGCAGGAAGAGCAGCATCACAATGGGAGTCATCACAAATGAGATCGCCAGGAACAGCTTGCGGCCATAGCGATCGCTGAGCGTGCCGGCAATCAGCGAACCAACTACACCAGCGCCGCCCACAATACTGAATGTGGCTCCGGCGAACCATAGGCTGGAGCCCTGGCTGGTCATGAAGGTTGGCAAAAAAGTGGTGAGTGAGACATGAGACAAAGAACGCAGCATCACGAGCAGAGAGGCCGGCAAGAGAATATGCATCAGTTCGCCGATCTTTGTGCGCCAATCGACGACTACACCTGTTTTTTTGGTGACGGTTGTAACGTTATTGAGTCTAAGCCAGAGGATGAGGCTGATAAGAATACCGAACAAAGAAATCACTGGCAGCCAGCGCAGAGAGAGAACTCCAAGTATGCTGACAAGCAAGAGCGGACCAATGCTGAAGCCGAGCTCACCCCCAACCATCCAAAAGCTCATGCCTCGACCGAGTTTAGAGCCCGAGAAGCGGCCTAATAGCACTGGCCCAATGACATGCAGTGCGGATGAGCTGAGGCCGGAAAGAAACAGCAACGGCAGCATGAAGCCGATAGAAGGGGAGTTGCCCAGGAAGGTCATACAGATGGCAGTGATGGCTGGCGCGAAGATGACCGCATTGCGCAGGTTGTGCCTGTCTGCTAAATACCCGATGAGCGGCTGGGTGAGGGCAGGCAGCTGGTGAAGAAGGTTCAGGCTTCCAGCCATCGTGTTGTTCAGCGCGAATTTTTCGATAAGCAGGGGGAGCAGCGCGGGCAAGAACGAAGAGAAGCCATCATGGACGCCGTGGCTGATCGAGACAAGCGCGGCGCTGCCGATTCGCAAGGATTCGGTGTCTGACGATTTCGTGTATTCGCTGGTTGTCTCCAGTTGGGTTAGGGTGTTTTCACTGTCCATAGCGATGAATTGTATCGCCTTTTGAGATATTCAGCAGGAATTTGTGCAGGTTTGCTGTTTTAGTACTAAGGTTGGGGTGCCCTTACGGTTGCTTGCGCCGCATTGGAACAGCGCATTAAAAAAGCTGCCCAGCTCTGCACGTTCCTGAGCGACTACCAGCGCGTTTGGCAGATCGATCAAGTCAAAGATGCCTATCTTGAATTGCGAGAATTCTTCAGGTTATTCGATCCGCGTCATTCAAGGGAGTTTCAGGTATTCAATAATCTGGGATATATTGACATCCAACACCTAGCCTCACGCATCAAAGCAGATGTGCTTTGGGGTATTGGATTAATGGACACGATCTGTCCGCCGTCTTCACAATTCGCTGCTTACAACACGATCACCTCCACCAAACAAATGTTGGTGTACCCAGATTATGACCATGAGAATATATCAGGTTTCAACGACCTGGTTTTTCAGTTTATGAAAACCCTATAAGGCTCATTGATAGGTTTGATGGGGATATGTTTATCCTGTATGTCATCCCGGAAATTTATTTTTCTGCTTTGACTGATGATTCAAGGCTTCGGGCCTTACTCATTTAACAAACGACAGGAAAGCACGCTTTAACTTTAAGCGAGAGACCAGAAATCCGTTGAAAAATTACCAGTCAGCAAGCATTCCGGAGCCAACGAGAAGTTCCTGAAGCTGTTGGGTGATTTCTTTGCGGTGTTCTATCTGGATGGACTGACGCAGCTCTTCGAGCAAAATGTCGGTGTTTTCTTTGGCTTCTTCAAGCAGGCGATAGCGGAAGAGGTTCTCGGCGGCAATGGCCTCAAGAATGATTTCATAAAATCTGATCGCTAACAGATGGTCGCCGATGCGTTCGAGCAGCACACAGGGTTCTCCCTCGATGATCGGTTCAGGAAAGCTCAGATCCTGGGGTGAGCTATCATCTGAGGTGGCTGAGCCCTCGGGCAGCAGGCGGGTAAGCTGAGGCTTGAAATCGGAGTTGGTCGCCTGTCGGCGGAAGGACAGGATGTCGAGTGCGGCGAGTGAGCCGGATTCAAAGGCTTTGATCCAGGCGCGGATGAGTTGGGCGGCTTTTTCGTAATCGGGCATCGAACCGCTGCTCAATGTGTCACGCGGTTCAAAAGCAACTTTCTCCTGTCCTAAGGCGGATTGGACGCGGCTGCCAAAAGCCAGCACGTTTGTGTAAGGTTTTTTGACGTTGCTGATTGTCTCGTTAGCGAGTCGCGCGAGCTGACGGTTATATTGCCCGGCGATGCCCCTGACACTGCCCAAAATCACCAAAATTTGCTCCGAGTGATGGGGGCGATAATCAAAAGCTTCCTCGACATGATGAGAGCTGGCGGCGAGTTTGGTCTGGCGGCGCAGTTGAGCAGCGACTTCGCAGAAGCGGTCAGAATAAAGCTCCAGCGAGTCAAGACGATTGAGCGCCATCTGCATGGTGCTCAGCGACAGCACTCTCAGCGAGCCAAGCAAAGGCTCAATGGCTTCGAGGTTATCCAGTCGGGTTTTAGCCCTTTCCCTGCCTTCAGCCACTGTCTAACTCACGGAATTTCGAGGCTGTCGAGCGACCAGATGAAGACGACGGCGTCGCTTTGCCCAAAGTCATAAGGGTCGCCCTGAATTTCATCCTTGCTTGGATTGCTGATGCCGAAGCCGTGATAGATCAAGGCCCGGTCAGAGGTGGTGGCGCGGATCAGGCCGATCACTTCGTTGACTTTTTCAGACTTGACGGCAACATAAAGCGTCAGTTGACTCTGCCGCAGCATGCCGCCGCGCGTTTCCATCATGGTGGCGGTATAGCCCGCGCCGATCAAAGCGGCCAAAAAATTGTCGCCGTGTTTGCGGGGCAGGACAATCATCATCATTTTCATTTGTTGCGTTTCCATTGTTTTTCCCAGAGCGAATTAAAGTCGCCGAGCGCCTGAACCAGCTGCTCTTCGACTTCGGTGGTTATGGTTTGTTGGTAACGGAGCAGGTCAACAGCTTTGGCGGCGTGCACATGCAAATAGCCGACCATTTCCCGGGCATAATCATTGATGCGCTCAGGCGCGATTTCGTCCATGAAACCGTGAGTGATTGCGAAGAACATAAGCGCCTGATCGGTGATCTTCACTGGCTGGTTGGGTCCCTGACCCAATAATGCCTGAACGCGGCGACCCCGGTCGATCTGGCGTTGGGTGGTTTCGTTGACTTCAGTCCCGAAACGCGCGAAGCGCGCCACTTCTTCATATTGAGAAAGTTCAAGTTTCAGCGCTCCGACCACAGCTTTCATCGCCGGCTCCTGAGCCGCGGAACCCACGCGCGAGACAGAGCGGCCAATCTCGATGGCTGGTTTCTGGCCTTTATTAAACATGTCGGCATCCAGCACGATCTGACCATCAGTAATCGAGATGAGATTGGTAACAATATAGCTGGAGATATTGCCGCGTTGGGTGGTGACAATTGGCAGCGCTGTGATGCTGCCCCCGCCATTGGCTTCGTTCAGCCGGCAGGCGCGTTCGAGCAGACGGGAATGCAGGTAGAAAACATCACCCGGATAAGCTTCGCGGCCAGGCGGGCGGCGCAGGAGCAGGCTGAGTTCGCGGTAGGTGTCAGCATGTTTGGAGAGATCGTCGTAGACGATTAGGACATCCTGACCGTCATCCAGGAAGAACTCAGCCATAGTGACGCCGGCGTATGGGGCAAGGTATCGCAGCGCGGGCGGGTCATCCGGGCTCGAAACCACCACAGTAGTTTGCGGCATGACACCGCCAGCTCGAAGCGTTCTAATCACGTTGAGAACAGAGGTTTTCTTTTGACCAATAGAGACATAAATGCATCTGACGTCCGTCCCTTTCTGGTTGAGGATGGCGTCGATGGCAAGGGTGGTCTTGCCGACTTGGCGATCGCCGATGATCAGTTCGCGCTGACCCCGACCCAGAGGGAGCAGAGCGTCGATGATCTTCGTGCCCGAATAGAGCGGTGTATCGACGGGCGTGCGTTCAATCACCCCAGGAGCGATGCGTTCGATCGAGCGAAACTCAGAGGGAATAACCGACAGTCCGCCATCTAAGGGCTGTCCGAGAGAATCGACAACCCGACCAAGGAATGGCTGCCCAACGGGGATGCTCAGCTGGCGGCCGGTAGCTTCGGCTAAATCACCACCGCGGATGCCGGTGTCGGGCCCGAGCAGGATCACGTCGACCGACTTGCGGTCAAGGTTGAGCACCATGCCCTGCACGCCATTCGGAAAGTTGATCAGTTCTTCGAGGTGCACAAGCGGCAAACCGCTGAGGCGGGCAATGCCATTGCCGATATATTGAACGGTGCCAACGCTGCGGCGGTTGACTGCATGGGTTATTTTTCGGTTGGTCTTGAGCAGCTTGCGGATGACATATTCGGTTTTGAGATTGCTGGGAGGTTGGCCGGCGATTTCCTGGGCTGAGGCGCGGATTTGTTCGATAAAAGCGTTTTGGTCAACGCGCAGCGGGTCATTCTCTCTTAAATTTTCAGAG
>Ga0123335_1001677_pt1 | contig 35209 bp, 30 predicted proteins | sample BiotimSIPDNA_2_FD_89707 | JGI IMG/M metagenome (GOLD analysis project Ga0123335, IMG submission 89707) | Anaerobic biogas reactor microbial communites from Washington, USA - Biogas_R2 time_0 SIP DNA | ecosystem: Engineered > Bioreactor > Anaerobic > Unclassified | place: Washington, USA... | reverse complement strand
CTAATGGAGATCAGTGAAGAATGGCAGATCGGCAAACGTTATTGTGCTGGCAAGTCATTCAATTGTTAATGTACGATGGATATTTCTGACTCACTTTTACAGAAAAAAGGTTGCATAATCTAATTTGGGAGGCTATGAAAAGAAACCAAAGGTTTCTTCCTACAAATACATTCTCTGAATATCTTAAATTAAATATAATATAATAGATTTTGATAATTAACCATTAATTGGGTTTATCGTCTGACAACCTGTATCCTTCCCCCAAAAATCCCCCAAATTTAATCTCTTCTTAATTATTTTCCGCAACCCCCTTTAGTAAGATCACCTCAAACATAAAGGATGGAAGAGAAAAATGGACAACCTGCTTGACACAATTAAACAGAGATTAAGGATCTGGCTCTCGAACCCTGAGACCGAGAACACCTTCTACGTCGGCACCACCGCCGTGGCCAAAGACCGCGACTGGCCGGATTATTACCTCACGACGATGGTAGAATTTTGAAAAATTTTCAGGCAGATTATAAGAAACCATTTACACAAGAATCTAGACATACCTACACTGCAAACAATTTTAGTCCGGCAATTGTTTAATTTTGGACGACTTTAATTGGCGCATAAACTCATCTCGGATTTCTTCTGCTTTAGGTATGTGGTTTGGATTGTCTTTAGTAAGCAGATGAAGTGCCGTTATATAAGCTTCTCCGAAGGCAATTGTCAGAGTACTAGCTACACCAGCGCTTATTGCGCCGCCTGCTACTGAACCAATTCCAGGTATCAACTTCAATAACGCTCCGACTGCTGCACGTCCTGCAATAGTGCCCGCGGAACCTGTGATAGCTCCGCTAACTAGGGTACCCAGAAATGTAGTGGATACGGGAAGTCCCCAAACCGCGCTTATGCCTGCAAGCATTGATATTTGAATAGGAATAATCGCAAGCGCATCAGAGAATGGTAGAGGAACAGCACCTACACCGCCAGCAGTAAGAGCTGCCCCACCTACTACTGTATGCGCTCTTTGCAGTTTATGTTTGATACTTACCTTTTGAGCAGCAGAAAGTGCATCTCTTTGAGTCTCAGGGACAAGGTCCATTGTAAGTTCCACAAGTTTATCAAGTCCCATAGCTGACTTAGTATATCCACCATCAAACACCGTTTCTTTTGCAAGAACTCTAACCACATTTCGAGTTTGCGGTAAAAGTTCTTGAACGGTTTGCCGAAAACCATTGTCCGACACGCTTTTTGTAATCACCCCAACGACTGGGACATATTTATCCAGCATTTCAACAAGTTGAATTTCAGCATCTTCAACACGGCGTGAGTCTTCCATCACACATACCCACGCGATATGAATATGCTGATTAGGGTCTTCGCCTTTGCTCTTGTCCTGCATAAGCTTTTCAAGTTCCTTCACCGTATTTCTGTACTCACTTACTTCCAACCCGCGAGTATCGAAAATACTGAGGGGAATTCCATCTTTCTTTATTTCTCTAGTTGTCTTGGTAACAGGGCGTCCATCTCCAGTCTCAGCCAAATTACCTTGAAAGACCGCGTTAACAAGCGTGCTTTTACCAACCCCAGTTTTACCAGCAATAACAATGTTTACACGACCACGTTTCTTTAAAGCTTCTTCCAGTTTCTGCTTTAGTAGCTCGGTAAAGTCAAATTCATGATTCATGCTTATTACCACTCCTATCAGGATGAATATTTTTTACGAAAGCTGATGATTAATCAATCGGGCAAATATTTAATCATTATGACTTATACAATACAGCTCAACAAAAAGATTATAAACCAGAATTTTAAGAAGAGATGTTATTCCTTTAACTGAATCACCCTACACGGCACCACCCAATTACCCACCATGCCCATACACGCCAGGAGGCCAAGAGACGCCTGCACCGATTGGGAACTGCCACCCATCATACCCGGATCACTGCATCCCACCACCACCACCTAATTTGGATTGTAAAGATATAGGCAGGTACTATTTTTCTGTTTTCCGACCTGATCCTCATCGTTTTGATGGAGACCATGATGGTATTGGCTGCGAAAGATAAATTCAAACTAAGTTATTTTGCTTGATTGGGCTGGTTCACTGACCAGCCCTTTTCTTTTCACAAAATTTCCCCCACATTTAATCTCCCCTTAATCATTTTCCGCGCCCCCCTTTAGTAAGATCATCTCAAACATAAAGGATGGTATTGACACATGCCCAACCTGCTTGACACAATTAAACAACGCCTGAGGATCTGGCTCTCGATCCCCGAGACCGAGAACACCTTCTACGTCGGCACCACCTCCCTGGCCACCGACCGCGACCGGCCGGCCTACTCTCGCGAGGAGATCCTCGCGCAGTGCATCGACGCCTGGCGCTACAACCCTCTGGCACGGCGCATCGTCGAGCTGACCACACAGTATGCAGTGGGCAACGGTTTCAACCTTTCCTGCGAGGATGGGCGGGTCAAGTCTTTCATCGATGAATTCTGGAACCACCGCCTCAACCAGATGGCCAACCGCATCCTGGCGATGAGCGACGAGCTGGCACGCTGTGGGAACCTCTTTTTACTGATCAGCACCGACGCCAGCGGGATGAGCTATATCCGGGCAGTGCAGACCGAGCAGGTCGAAGAGATCATCAGCGCGCAGAATGACCCGGAGCAGGAGCAGTTCTATAAACTCAAAGAAGATCTGGACCAGGATTTCGAAGACAGGAACCCGCCTTTTTACCAGGCCTACGACCCCTCAACCGATACCCCCGACGAATCCGGCCATTTCAAACCGGTAATGGTGCATTACGCGGTCAACCGCCCGGTCGGCGGACTCTGGGGCGAAAGCGATCTCTCCCACCTGCTAAAATGGCTCGGGCGCTATACCGCCTGGCTCGAGGACCGCGTCCGCCTGAACCGCTTTCGCAACGCCTTTCTCTATGTCGTCAAAGCCAGTTACACCAGCGAGGCCGCCCGCAAAGCCCGCCAGGCAGAGCTCGCCGCCAACCCACCCACCCCGGGCTCCATCCTGGTCACCGATGAGAGCGAGGAATGGTCTGTCATGTCCCCGAAACTGGAAGCAATGGATGCCTATAACGATGGCATTGCACTGAAAAAGATGATCGCTGCGGGTGCTGGTATCCCCCTGCATTTTTTGGCAGAGCCTGAGAGCGCTACACGCACAACTGCCGAATCAGCTGGTGAACCCACCTACCGCAAGTATGAACAGCGCCAGCAGGTCCTCATCGGCATCATCAAGGACCTCCTCCGCATCACCCTGGAACGCAAAAGCCTGGTCGACCATCGCATCGATCGCGCCGCTCAGATCGAGGTGCACGCCTCGGATGTCTCCGCCAGGGATAACGAAGGCCTGGCCAGGGCAGGAAAAGAGATCCGCTCGACAGCCATTGCTCTGTATCGCGCAGGCATGATCGATAAGGATGAGGTATTGCGCCTGGTTTACAAATATTTAAGTGAGGAAAAGCCCGAGCACCCCCAGGAGGAATTGTGAAATTATTGTCATTGCGAGGAACGAAGCAATCTCCCTCTCTATGATGCTTTCAACTCTACAGGTTGATTGTCTTGCAAAACACTTGAATTTTTCTTTTAATATGCTATACTATATCTAACCAGAGGACAAAAATCGGCTCCATGCCGTGTGAGTATTCCACTGCGGTGAGAAGGCTCCTATATCCCTGGTTAGAAATCATCAAAGGCCGCTAATGTAAGCGGTCTTTTTTTATCGTAATAGACCCCATACATACTCTTTCGGGTATCATCAATATCATTCACCAGACGAAATTGGGGCCAAAGAAATTCTAAGTAACGATCTTCTCTTTTTTCATAAAAACGCTGCAACGACCATAGGTAATAGTCAACCACTTGCAATGGTACACAGTTATGGGGTATATCCGGCACAACTGTAATGTCCGTGTGATTTCTATAATTCCATTGGAGTTCAAAATTGTTTTTTGCCATTTCAAGAGCGATCTTTAATCGCTCGGTCCGATCCTTATCTCCTCTTTTTGAAAAGGTGACCATGACAGAATCATCTTTATGCAACAGGTTCTTAAATAATCGACGAACCAGATAATCATACAATTCATCTGGATGATAGCGGTAACCAGTGTTTTTTACAGCCTGTTGCCGCACATAATCCAGCAATTTCCTTTTATCTCGGACTACAGCCATAAATTTGACATCCTGTTTGCAAATGATTGAGAACACTTCTTTTCGCACCTCTGGAACATCATCCTTGGCATGAAAAGCAAAATAAGTTTTCCGAGCCTCAGGCAGCATTGAAGGAACTTTCTTAAAATAAGGATCTGACAGAAGGGCGGCGCGTAAAGCTGTGATCTCATATGTTAATTTCTCAACATCATTAACATCCAGTACCCCAAGAATAAAGTAATTGGAACATCCTTCATCACCAAGAATAACCTTTCCCCTTTTGCTAAAAAGAGTTCCATCACCAGCTTCATCGACAAAATAATTTCGAATGGTATTTTCAGATGCCATGTTAAACCCTATGTTTAGTAATTATCTTAATGCCAACTTTTCTCAAATAAGAATTATACGTTATGAATTTATATAACAAGGACTTTTCCTTCAGTATTTTCATCATTAATTCAATTATTACTATCAGGTAAAAACGCGTTTATTAGAAGTTGTCTTCCGATTTAGTGAAATTGGGAATAGAAACACCAAAACAAAATTTAGATTTAATCTTCCATTAATCAAAAAAAGAGACTTGATTTTATAAAATGAGGTCAATAAGAAAACCCTTATTGCCTACGCAATAGGGGTACACCTTACCATAAATGGTACCTACGGGGAGCGGGTGGACCCCGCCCAGGATAAGGAGAAAAATTGGAAGAAGAAGTAAGAGAACAATTAGGAATAGCGATCAATGGTGAGAAGGGATATGAGATCGTCACCATTACCGAAGGGACCGGAAACGGATGGGTTTTCACTTCGGATGTATTGAAGGAGAGCCTGGCACTGTGGGATGGTGTGGAGTGTTTTGTGGACCACGACCTGAACGCAAGATCTGTAAGGGATATTGCCGGAGTGATCAGGGACCCACAGTGGGATGAGAACGAGAAGGCGATCAAAGCACGCCTGAAACCTATGGGACCGAGCGCTGGACTTCTGCGGGAGGTAGGAAAGGAACTGGTTGAGGGTGGAGAAAATGCCAGGATCGGTTTTTCAGCTGACCTGATATTTTCAGGAAAGAACAAGAAGGTGGATAGGATCGTCAAGGTGAATTCGGTGGACCTGGTCTATAACCCGGCAAGAGGTGGGAAGTTTGTAAGGCAGCTCGAAGCTATGCTGAATTCCAACGAATTCAGCACGACCGGGGCGGTTGGAAACCGCTCCTCGGTCGAAGGCTCAGAAATGAAAGGAGAAGAGAAGATGGAAGAGGAGAAAATGCAAGAAACAAAAACAACTGATGAAAAAGATGAGGAAGTACTGAATTCTCATGAATTCAGTACTCGCGATGTGGCTGGAAGCCACTATCGCTCGGAAAAGGTCAACCAGGAATTGAGCCAGGCTCGGGAATTGAGAAATCAGATGAGCCAGTGGACGCTGGAGATGGGTTTGGAGCGATCCAAACTACCGAAGGCGATGCAGGAGATGATCAAAAAGCAGTTCAGCAAGAAGGATTTCAGCGTTGAAGAGCTGGACGAAGCGATCGAAACGCAAAGACAGGTGCTGTCGGAACTGACGGCCAATGAGACAGTCCACTCTGCCGGCAGGGTCGAGGGCATGCTCAACGAAGAAGACCGCATCCGCCTGGCGGTTGAGGATCTCTTTGGGGTCGAACGGGAAACCGGCAAAAATGTCAAAGTGCCGGCACTGACCGGCATCCGCGAGCTCTACCTGATGCTGACGGGCGATGTCGACCTGCACGGTGGTTACTACCCCGAGCGGGTCCAGCTGGCAACCACTGCCGATTTCACCGGCCTGGTCAAGAACGCGCTCAACAAGATCGTCGTCAAAACCTGGGAACAGCTGGGTCGGGCGGGCTATGACTGGTGGAAGGATATCAGCACCGTTGAGCATTTCAACAGCCTGCACAGCATCACCGGGACCCTGATCGGGACGGTCAGCGACCTGCCGGCCATCTCGGAAGGCGGGGAATACACCGAGCTGGTGGTCGGCGATTCACCGGAAACGGCCAGCTTCACCAAGTACGGCGGTTACATCCCGATGACATTGGAGCTGATCGACCGCGATGACGCCAAGAAGTTGGGGGCATACGCCAGGAACCTGGCAAGCGCCGGTCTCAGGAAGATCTCGAAGCTGGTGGCGGCCATTTTCACTGCGAACAGTGGGGTCGGGCCGACCATGGCGGATACGGGGGCGCTGTTCAATGCAACCGCGGTCACCACCGCCGGGGGACATGCCAACCTGCTGACGACCGCTTTGAGCGCAAACCAGTGGGATGTGGTCAGCCAGGCCATCTTCAACCAGCCGATGCTGATCAAGAACGAAGCGGGGAGCTATGGGATCGGGCCGGCCCTGGCCATCAACCCGAAGTTCATGCTCATCCCGCGGGCACTGGGCAAGACCGCCTGGGAGATCTGCGCGGGGAGCTACGTCCGCGAAGAGAACTACATGTATGACAACGTGCTGAAGGGGACTGCGGTGCCGATCGTGGTGCCTGAATGGACGGATGCCAACAACTGGGCAGCAGCCTGTGAGCCGGCCATCGCACCGGCGATCTATATTGGAGAACGGTTCGGGATCATGCCGGAGATCTTTGTGGCGAATGACAACACGTCGCCGGCTGTGTTCATGAATGATGAGCACCGCATGAAGGTCAGGCACTTTTTGGCTGTGTGGGTCAATGATTTTCGGCCGCTGCATAAGAGCAATGTAGCTTAAGCGACCAGATAAGGTAGCCCCCATTTCTCGTGAAATGGGGGTACACCTGGAGCGCCTCGATGGCGCCCAGGATAAAAGTAACAGAAAGGAAAAATTATTAAATGGCACATTTGAATACGACAAAAATCAATCAATTCGTTCCAGTCGGGATGATCGGGAAGAGCGCCGGGACCTGGACGCTGGGGGTCTCAAGCAATGTGGTCTCGGAAGCAAGGACCGCCGCAGCTGCCAGCTTTGAACTGCTGGTGCCGGTAGTTTTACCAGGGTCGGAGGCCTATCACCAGGGGGCAAAGGTGAAGGCCATCCGGCTGTATTACCAGATCGGGACCGCTGCGGCCAGCGATTTCGCCACAGTGGCGGTGCACAAAATGACGCTCGGGTCGGCAGTAACTGGCGCGGCTGTTACGGTCAGCCTGGATGGCAACCATGACACCGCGGCCAAGAGGAAAGCGATCGGGGTGCATGAAATGACCATCACGATCACTGACGGCGCCTGGCTGAAAGAAGATGAGGGGATGTATCTGCAGTGCGTGGTGAGCGCAGCAGCCACAACGGTTTTCACGCTGTTCGGGGCGGTATTGGATTATGAGATGGGGTTGTAAGTAGGTAAGAGGTGATAGGTAATAGGTGATAGGAAACCCAACCAACCATCTCGCAGAGAAATTAAGAGAAATGAGAGAAAAACTGGAAAGGAAATGCTATGGAAAAGATAAAACTATTGTTGGGTTCACGGAAGTTCTGGGCGGCGATCGTCGGGCTGGTATTGATGCTGGTGAAAGCATGGAAACCTGAATTCCCATTGGAAGAGGAACAACTGACAGGAATTGTTGTGTTGCTGGTCTCTTTCATTTTAGGAACAGCGGTTGAAGATGGGCTGAGCAGGAAAGCTGAAAGCTCAAAGCTGAATGCTGAAAGCAAAAAATAAAAAAAGGGGATCATTGTTTATCAGTGATCCCCGAAGCATTTACAAGACATAAATGACAGATCTTAGTGAAACAACGGATCGGCTGGAGGAAAGGATCCGGACCAGCGGGGATTATTTACTGCCGGCCACGACGCTGACTGAAGCTATCCGCAGTGCACTGGGGAAAATATCAGAAGTCTATGGCAGTGTATTGACCATGGAAGGGTTGGACCTGGCCACGGTGACCACGCTGGAGGCGATCGACCTGGAGACTCTTCTACTTGGGGCGGAATTGCAGATCCTGATCACTTTACTGGCCGGGCATTTCACGGATTTCAGCGGGATGATCCTGCCGGAGGAAGCGATGAATGAACGCATTCGCCAGGGACAGAAGGTTTTTGAGGATGCCAGGAACAGGATCCGGCGAAGATTGATAGAGAAGAGCAGTGATGCACCGCATTCCGCCTTTGAATGGGAAGAAACGATCGATTGGGAGAGTAATCTTTGATAAACCTTGCTATTGGTGATCTGTACCATAACCCGGATTATGCCTGGATGGGGTTGAAGGGGTCTAGCGCGATGAGTGGGATCGTGGGGGCGAATTATGAGTCGGCTATTGCTTTTGGCAATGAGGTGGACGAAGAGATCCTCTTGACGCTCAAGGGGACGCACGCCCAGATGGACACAGTGATCCAGGCACTGGAACAGAAGATCATGCTGGCCAATCGCTATTCAGAAGACAGGATCGGTTACCCACACTACCTGCGGGTGATGGCAGACCAGAGCGGGGTGTTTTTATATTCAAGGATCCTGAATGCCAGCCTGATGCCATCCAAAAAGAGCATAACCTATTATGCCGGCGGGTCACTGGGAATGGTGCTGAAAATACGGAGGAAGAATTGCTTTGATTCAGATGAGGTGGTACTGCCAATCTCGGGGAGCGGGATGGGCGATGTCACGACCGGGTTACCGTTGGTAAACCATGACGACAGCGGGCATGACCACGGTTTTTATGCCTACCAGGACGATGTGGAAACGGAACTGCCGGCACCGCTCAGGCTGGAGATAACCAATACGGATGCCAGCAATACTTTGAAGGACCTGATCATTGGAAGTTTTCAATATGATGTTTTATCAACCAAACCCAAACTGGTGTATGAAGCGGAGACCGGGAGCGGAGGGACGACCGTGAGCAGTTCGGATGCATCAAATGGCAGTTACCAGCGCCACACCTGGTCAGCGGAGGGATGGACAGACCTGACATACTGGTCAATGAGCCTGAGTGACCTGGCGAAATACCAGGGGCGGGCAGTCAGGCCTGTTCTGCGATTGGCGAATGTGCATGCCTATGATGGATTGATGATGAAATTATCTATGGTATCAAACGGGGTGACCATCTGGATGGGTAATGAGGTGCCGGCGGTGGCTGGGGATGGGTTCGTGGAGTTCGGCGTTTTGAGGATACCGGCTGGGGAGACTTTGGGGACAAATGGACCGTATACGCAGGATTTGCACCTGCATGTTTACAAAGAAGGAACAAGTTCGGTGACGCTGGACCTGGACGATTTGATCTTGATGCCGACAGACAGTTATACCAAACACCTGGGGCTGGTACCTTTATCACAGAATAACAAATTGATCGATGATGCCTTTTATGGGGTGAGTTATGGGGAGCAGGCCGATTATGAGATGAGCACGCACATTGCGCTGAACAAGGGGCATTTCCTGATGCCGAAGCATAACGGCTATTTTGTGGTCTTTATGGTCAATGGCAGTGACATGGCACGCATCTCGCAGAGCATTTCGGTGAAAGCCTGGTATCGACAAAGAAGGCGGATACTTTGAGTTTTCGGGTGGTTTTTCTGGACAGGGATTTTGCACGCACCAGCCAGCCGGAGGTTGAATTCACGGTTGAGACGATGAGATGGACCATAGAAGGTGGTGCAGAAACTGCTGTTTTGCGGGGAGATGGGCGAAGAGTGGCAGTTGGTGAACTGGATGGGCTGTTGCGATGCCCGGTGGAGATCTACAACGGGCTGGATGAGATGGTCTGGTGGGGGTTTGTCAGCACGGTGCAGTATGGGGCTGGGAAAAGGCGGGTTTCGGTATCGCTGGAGGAGATGGCTAACAGAATAATGGTGCGGTATACGATGCTGGCACCGGCGGGACAGATGGGTGAGATTTGCCAGACCGGATGGGCAGATGACCTGGTGAGCCAGGCGGTTTATGGGGTGAAGGAGTTGATCCTGGAAAGAGATGGGCTGGATGAGCAATCGGCAGAGCAGGTGCGTGATATGGCGCTGGCAGAAAGGTCAAAACCACAGGTAACAGTGAAACATTTGGGAGAAGATGATTTTGGTGTTCGGCTGGTCTGTGCGGGATGGATGGACAGTTTGAAATGGAAATATGTCCAGCCGACAGCCGGAATGATCGCCAACTCGCCATCTCAGGTGGGGGTGCAGTGGCTGGGATATAACTATGCGGACCTGTGGCTGGCGCAGTCGATCACGCCTATGGAGGATATCGCCATCCAGATGGTTGAAGTGCGATTGCGGAAGGAAGGGACGCCAACGGATTCGGCACGGATCCAGGTGCAGACGGATAATGCCGGCAAACCATCCGGGACAAGTCTGGGACAGGTTTTAGTAAGTCCTTCAATAATTGACTCGGAAGGATATCCGTGGGTAAAGTTCGAGTTTGACCCGGCGGTGGAGATCGCGCAGGGGGTGAAGGTGTGGCTGGTGTTGGGGCGGTCGGGAAGCCCATCCACGGTGAATTTCTACCTGGTAGGAGTCGATGAGAGTATGGCATTTGCGGGGGGTGAGTTCAGGGTCTATAACCACGTGGTGACGAACTGGGTCAAGAGAAGCCCGGACTGCGACCTGCTTTTCAGGGTGACCGCGACGCAGGACACGGGGGTGCAGATGGAGACGGCCTTTGCGGATGGCAACCAGTTTTTGGATGGTGTGGTTGTTGAGGAGACTGGTGTGGAAAGTGTGCCATACCTGGCAAGACCGATGACCTGTTATGACTATTTGAACCGGTTACTGGGGATGGGGATCATCTCAGGGCGGAAACTGATAGCCGAGGTTGATTGGGAACGTCGGCTGGTGGTGCGGGAGCAGGAAGAAGAAGGCCAAAATGACTTTTATGTCGATGAGGATGGTCTGTTTTATGACCATCTGAACAACAGAATGGAAGAAGGGATGGTTCCGCTGGGGAGATGGGTGAGGGTGAAGGGATTGGTTGAGATGCCTGCAAACTTTGTGGAGAAAGTGGAATGGGATGGGCAGCTAAAAGCTCAAAGCTGAAAGCTGAAAGCTGAAAGGTGAAAGGATAAGAACTAAATTAATATACTGTGAGGAATCAGCGAGAACATAGTTTATGGAGGGAAAAATGAAACCAATAGTAGATATGAGTGCCTGGCAGCTGCCGGAAGATATTGATTATGATGCGCTGGTGGCCGGGTCACTGGGGGTTATTTTGCGGGCAGCACACGGGATCAGCAAAGACAAACAGATGGAAAAGCACTATGCGGAGATCAACAAGAGAGGTGGGCTGGTGGGTTTCTACCAGTTCATTTATGGCACTTTGGGGATGGCTGAGCAGGTGGAAGCATTTGGCAAGGCCGTGGATGGCAAGAAATGGCCGTTGGGGGTGTGGGCGGATGTCGAATCGACCGCTTATTCGAAGTTCGGCAGAGAGCAACTGATGGAGTATTTGACCGAAGCCAGAAAAAGGATCGACCCCACAATAGGGATCTATACATCACGATATATGTGGGATGCAATGATCGGGTCTTCGATCGAGGGAGATTGCCGGCTGTGGGTGGCGAATTATGGGGCAAAAACCCCTGCCCTGCCGAAAACTGGCGGATGGAAGGACTGGTTCTTATGGCAGTACACCAGCAAAGGCAAGATCCCGGGGGTGAATGTGCATCTGGACCTGTCCTGGTTCAATGGGAGCGAAGAGGAATTCAGGAAATGGACATCTGGAGAAGGTCCGGCGATGAGCGACTTGGAGCGGCTGGAGATGGCAATAAAAAATCTATGTGCAATTCTGGGGGTGGATGTGCAAAAAGTGCTGCCCGGTTGATGATGTTCTTATATGCCCTCCGGCAAACCGCTATTGCTTGATTGTTTTCCTGGCTTTAACCTCTCCTTAATCAATTTTGGCAGCTCCCTTTCTTACAATGGGGTCAAAAGTAAAGGAGATATTTATGCCAAACAAAGAAAACCTCGTACCCTTCAAAAAAGGTGACGCCCGCATCAACCGGGCAGGCCGGCCCAAAAATTTCGACCTGCTGCACGAGATCGCTGTGCGCCTGTGCGCTGAACTGGCCGACCTTGAAGACAACCCCGAAGGCATCTGCCAGGTGGAAGCGATCATGCGCGAATGGCTGCATTCCAAGAACTTCCAGAAGCAGTTGACTGTCATCCAGTACGCCTTTGGCAAGGTTCCCGACCAGATCGAGATCCATAAAAAGGAGCCCAACACCGTCATCATCGAATGGGGCGATAACCCCTATGAAGATGAGGACGAAGAGCAGGAAGAAGAGCAGGAAGACGAACACCACCGCCTCAGCCATCCCGAGCCCGAAGAGGACGAAGACAAGGAACAAGACGATGAAAATGGTATAATGTGAGCGTCAACCGTCCACCCAAACCTACAGGTGCGGTTTCTCCTTAGAAGGGCACAGTTATCCATCTGTGCCCTTGTTTTATCTCCTTCATCATTCATCGGATCCTTCTTTCCCCCGCCTCCACCTCCCCCCGCTCAACACAACAGAACCCGAGGAAGGGGTAGGGTAGGTAAGTCCCACCCTATTTTGGCGGGATGAAGCGGGGTAACAATAGGGCTCAATCCATAAGATAAATCCATCCCCATACCTTCCGTGCTTCATCCCACCCTACTAGCTGTCATCCCTGTTTGGGATGCGGGCACAGAAGTTAAGGGAAATACCGGGAGTCTTTTAGTTATTGATCTCTGACAGGTAAGTATTGTAACCATAATCAACCCGCACACCTACAAGCCGCAGGTCAGATCCTTCATTCATTGGGTATGGAAATGAAACTTTAACAAAATATGCATAATTCTGAAGGTCAATTTGAGGATAATTCATAGCTGTGGTAGCCCTGTAGCCATATCCGTCATCATACCAGGACGAAACAGAAGCTACACTTTGTGATATCCCTCCTGATAAAGGTTTTCGACTAACAGAAACCGAGAAATCTACGTCACGCGAATTATCGAAGTAATAAAGCACAATCTTCGTGAGGGTAGCTCCGTGGGGTACATTAAGGCCAGCTTGAAATAAACCACCAGTAGTCGTGCTGCCTGGATAAAGTTCGTCTTCGGCATAGTACCAAATACTATCCCCAACAGTAGGGTTGAATTCCCTGGCATGAATTGAAACAAACCCTGGTCCGCCCGATACGCCGTTAATGACCGCCTCATCCACTGATTCAATTGTCGTCTTGGCAAAAACAAACGCATTTGTAGACAGCAAGAGCAATATAACAGCCGTTATGCTAATAATGGATTTTAAATTAGTTTTAATGGTAACCATGTCATCCTCCTAGTAATCGTTGTTCACTTATCTGTTTGCAAAGAGATGACACTGCGTTGACTGGCAAGCAAGCAGGGTGTTGGAATACATTTATTATAGCAAATTGTTTAACAAGATCGAAGAGGGTTTTGGCAGAGAATATTGTCGCTGCGATATTCCAGGACAGATCATCCTTCCTTTTCAGCACTTCGTTCCTCAGTGTCATGACTTTCACCTTTCCCCCCTGCGGTATAATACTCCCACCTTAAATAAAAAATGGGCGGAACAGGACTCGAACCTGCGACCTCATCTGTGTAAAAGATGCGCTCTAACCAACTGAGCTATCTGCCCAACTGCGCTATTATACACTATACTATTGGAAGATAAACTATGAAAATCGTGCGCTTCACCTATAAAGACCTCGCCCCGCGCTATGGCTGGGTCGACCAGGACCTCGTCGGGCCGATCGAGGGCGACCCCTTCTGTGACTACCGACGTTACGACCCCGAATATCCCCTGGCCGCCGTGCGCCTGCTGCCGCCCTGCGAACCCAGCAAGGTCATCTGCGTCGGGCGCAATTACATCGCCCATGCCAAAGAACATGCCGTCGATGTCCCCGAGATACCCCTCCTCTTCCTCAAGCCGCCCAGCGCGGTCATCGCAGCCGGCGAAGCCATCCTCATCCCGCCCCAATCCAACAACGTCGAACATGAAGCCGAACTGGCCATCGTCATCGGCAAGCCCGGGCGCTGGATCGAACCCGAGCACGCCCTGGACCACGTCTTCGGATACACCATCGGCAACGACGTCACCGCCCGCGACCTGCAAAGGCGTGACAACCAGTGGACCCGCGGCAAAGGCTTCGACACTTTCTGTCCCCTCGGCCCGTGGATCGAGACCGACCTTTATCCCACGGACCTGCTGATCACCTGCCATGTCGATGACGAACTGCGCCAGATGGGCTCCACCCATGATATGGTCTTCACCGTCGAACAGCTTGTGGCCTTCGCTTCTTCCTTCATGACCCTGCTCCCCGGCGATGTCATCCTGACGGGCACCCCCGCCGGTGTGGGGCCCCTCTTCCCGGGCAATACCGTCTCCATCCACATCGATGGCATCGGCTCCCTGACCAACCCCGTCCGTGCCTCCCGCCAGGGTGGTGCCCCGGAAAGGGGTTAACATGCCGCTTGGTCTCTCTTATTTAAGCCTCCACCTGCCCGGGTCCCACTCGCTCAAGGACAAGCGCAGCCGGCTTAAACCGCTCCTGGCCCGCCTCCACAAAGAGTTCAACATTTCGATCGTCGAATATGACCGCCTGGATAGCTGGCAGCAGGCCGAACTGGGCTTCGCCATGATCTGCAATGACAGCCGGCTGCTCCAGCCCGCCCACACGACCATCCTGGATTTCATCCGCTCCCATTTCCCCGACATCCAGGTCAGCGATGAGAGTTTTGAGATCATCGACTGACCCGACATCCCCATCAAGAAGAAAGATATCATGCCCGTTGACTTTACCCTGCTCGAAAATGAACTGCTGCGCCTCGAAAAACCCGGCCGCTACGTCGGCGGCGAATATAACATGCGCCTCAAGCCCTGGGCTTCCGTCCAGACGCATATAGCCCTCGTCTTTCCCGATATCTACGAACTGGGCGTCCCCAACCTCGGCCTGGCCATCCTCTACGACATCCTCAACAACCAGCCGGATGTCCTCGCCGAACGGGCCTACGCCCCGTGGCACGACATGGAATCGCTCCTCAGGGAACGCGACTTTCCGCTCTATGCCCTCGAAAGCAAAACGCCGCTGGCAAGTTTCGACATGCTCGGCTTTTCCCTGCCCTACGAATCGATCTACACCAACGTTCTCAACATTTTGGACCTCGCGAAGATCCCGCTGCACGGCAGCGAGCGAAATGAGACCCATCCCCTGGTCATCGCCGGCGGCCAGGCCGCCTACAACCCCGAGCCCATGGCCGATTTCATCGACGCCTTTGTCATCGGTGAAGGCGAGGAGGTCATCCTGGATGTCGTTCACGCCCACCAGCAGTGGAAGGCATGTGGTGCTCCCCGCGCTGAACTTTTGAAAAGCCTGGCCCATATCCCCGGCGTCTACGTCCCCGCGCTTTACACGGTCGCATATCATGCAGATGGCACTGTCGCCTCCATCACCCCCACCCTGGATGGCATCCCGCAAGTGGTCCATAAGCGCGTCGCAGCCAAGCTGCCCCCGCCGCCCACCGCCTTCCTCGTCCCCAACCTGGAAGTCGTGCAGGATCGCGTCTCGATCGAGATCATGCGCGGCTGCACCCGCGGCTGCCGTTTTTGCCACGCCGGCATCGTCAACCGCCCCATCCGTGAGCGCCCCGTTGAGGATATCATCGCGGGGATGAATGCCAGCCTCGCTGCCACCGGTTACGAAGAGGTCAGCCTGCTTTCGCTCTCCTCATCGGATCATAAGAACATCGTCGACCTCGTCTCAGAGGTCCAGCGCAATTTCAAAAACCAGCGCCTCTCGGTGACCCTCCCCTCCCTGCGCATCGCCTCGTTCTCGGTCGAACTGATGGACCAGCTCAGGGACCTCCGTCCCGGCGGCGGTTTCACCATCGCCCCCGAAGCGGCCACCGAACGCCTGCGCAGCATCATCAACAAGCCCCTGGCCGATGAAGAACTGCTCGAAACGGTCCGCGCCGTCTTCCGGCACGGCTGGCTCAGCCTCAAGCTGTATTTCATGATCGGCCTTCCCGGCGAGACCCTGGAAGACGTGCAGGCCATCGTCACCATCTGCCGGCGCATCAACAGCGAAGCGCGTGCCATCGTGGGCGGACGGGCGCGCATCAGCGTCGGCATCAACGCCTTCATTCCCAAGCCGCATACCCCCTTCCAGTGGGTGCCTGCCGAAGACCCCGCCCTGATCGACCAGAAGATCCGCCTCATCCGCGACGGCTTCCACAAGACCAGCATCAAGACCACCTTTAATAGGCCGGATGCCACGCAGCTCGAAACCTGGCTTTCGCGTGCCGACCGCCGCGTCGGGCAGGTCATTTTAAAGGCCTGGCAGAAGGGTGCGCGCTTTGATGCCTGGGGCGACCAGCTCAAATTTCAAACCTGGCAGGAGGCCTTCGCCGAGGAAGGTATCGATCCCCTCTTCTACAGCCAGCGCCCACGGCCCCTGGATGAGACCTTCCCCTGGGACCACATCTCCCCCGGCGTCCGCAAGCAGTTTTTGCTGGATGACTATGCCATGAGCCTGGAGGGCCAAACCCGCCCCGACTGCCGCCAGAACTGCTATTACTGCGGCATCCTGCCCTATTACCGCGAGCTGCGCGCCGCCACCCCCGGCGCCGAATGGAGCTGCCCCCAATGACCCGCCGCCACCCTGCTCCACCCACCCCGCTCCTTGCCCCAATCATGACACTTTTATCAAAATATAGCTATGCGCAAATTAAAGGCAGCCTGACATGAACCAGCCCATATCCTTCCGCATCCGCGCCACCTATTCCAAGACCGGCAACCTGCGCTTCATCGGCCACCTCGACCTGCAGCGCCTTTGGGAGCGTGCCTTCCGCCGTGCCAACCTCCCCATGCAATTCAGCCAGGGCTTCAGTCCCAAGGTCCGCCTCAACCTTGCCTCCGCCCTCCCCCTCGGCATCACCAGCCATGTCGAACTGATCGACTTCTGGTTGGTCGAGCTTCTCCCGCTGCAAACCATCCACGCCGCCCTCAAGAATGCCCTGCCCGCCGAGCTGCAGGTCACCGCCCTGGAAAGCGTCCCCCTCGATCTGCCCTCCCTGCAGTCCTCCATCCAGGCCTCTGAGTTCAAGATCACATTGCCCGACACCATCAACCCCGCCGATCTGCAGTCAGCCGTGGAAACCTTTCTCGCCGCTAGTGAATTTCTGCGCAATCGGCGCGGCAAGACCTACAACCTGCGTCCCCTGGTCCATGCCATGTCCCTTGAGGATACTCCGGGTGGTATTTTTCTCTGTATAACAGTGAGCGCCCGCGAAGGCGCCACCGGCCGGCCGGATGAAGTCCTCGACCAGTTGGGGCTCGATCCGCTGGCCTGTGCCATCGAACGCACCCGCCTGGTCTTCTGATCAGCCCCTTGTCCTGGGCGCAAATTGGGTATAATATAGCCTGCTCACGTTCCCGTGGCCTAATGGATAAGGCATTGGCCTCCGAAGCCAATCATGCGAGTTCGATCCTCGCCGGGAACATTTTCTTTTCCACCCGCACCTCACCTTCCCTGGAATGTTATAATCTGCTCATCGTAAAACTCACCTGCGGAAGATGAACCATGACCGACCCAACCATCATTCAGAGAATTCATGACCTGCGCGAGCAGATCAACTTTCACAACTACCGCTATCATGCCCTCGACGACCCGCTGATCAGCGACGCCGAGTTCGACCGCCTGGTCAAAGAGTTGAACGCGCTCGAAACTGCCCATCCTGACTTGATCAACCCCGACTCGCCCACCCAACGCGCCGGCTCCAAACCCCTTGAGCGCTTCAAAAAGGTCAAGCATCCCCAGCCGATCCTCAGCCTGGCCAACGGTTTCGGCTCACAGGATGCCCGCGACTGGTATGAGCGCATCCTGAAGCTTGACCAGCGCATTGCCAGTGCCGATTATGTCGTCGAGCCCAAGATCGACGGTCTCACCGTCGTCCTGCATTATCAGAACGGCCAGTTCATTCTCGGTGCCACCCGCGGCGACGGCCAGGTCGGGGAGGATGTCAGCGAAAACCTGCGCACCGTCCCAACCATCCCGCTCAAGATCCCCGTTCATGGGTCATCCCAGCCGCCATCCTACCTGGTGGTGCGCGGCGAGATCTACATAACCCGTCATGACTTTGATCGATTCAATGCCCGCCTGGCTGAAGAAGGCCAGAACACCTACCTCAACCCCCGCAATACCGCTGCTGGCTCACTGCGCCAGCTTGACCCGCGCATCACTGCCAAAAGGCCACTCAAGATCCTGGTCTACAACATCATCAGCGCTGAAGGTGCAGTCCCCACCAATCAATGGGAGGTCCTGGCTTACCTCAAGCAGTTGGGGTTCCCGGTGTCAGATCAATCAAAGCACTGTCAGACAATCGATGAGGCGATCAAGGCCTGTGAAGATGCCAAAGACCAGCGGGAAAGCTGGCCTTTTGAAGCCGATGGCACCGTCATCAAGCTCAACGACCTCAGGCTCGCCTCCGACCTCGGTTTTGTCGGCAAGGACCCCCGCGGAGCGATCGCCTACAAATACCCGGCCAAAGAGGTCACCACCCAACTGCTGGATATTGCCGTCAATGTCGGCCGCACCGGCGTGCTCACCCCCCAGGCGATCCTCGAACCGGTTGAGATCGGCGGGGTGGTCGTCAAACAAGCCACACTGCACAACTTCGACTTCATTGCCGATAAGGATATCCGGATCGGCGACCGTGTTTTGATCAAACGCGCCGGCGAGGTCATCCCGTATGTCATTGGCCCGGTGATTGCTTCGCGTGATGGTTCAGAAACACCGTACACACCGCCTGAAACCTGCCCGGCCTGCCATCAAAAGGTGGAAAACCTGCCCGGCGAGGTCGCCTGGTTCTGCGTGAACAATGCCTGCCCGGCACAACTGGTGCGCAACCTGGAGCATTTCGTTTCCAAAGGTGCCATGGACATCAGCGGCCTGGGCTCCCAATTGGTCAAACAGTTGGTGGAAGCTGGCCTGGTCAAAGATGTGGCGGATCTGTACCTGATAAATCGCGAAGAGCTGTTGAAGTTGGAAGGCTTTGCCGATAAAAAAGCTGACAACCTGCTCTCAGCCATTGCATTATCCAAACAACAGCCCCTCGACCGCCTGATCACCGCCCTGGGGATCCACGGCGTGGGTGAGATCGCCGCCCGCGAACTGGCAGCCCGTTACCATGACCTGGATATCCTTTCAAAGGCATCATCTGATGCGATCCAATCCCTGGAAGGTTTCGGGCCAAACATCGCAACCTCGATCGTCAACTGGTTCCATGATGAAAAAAACCGCCAATTGCTGGCAAAGCTACGCCAGGTCGCTGTTTGGCCTGCAGCGGACCAGCCAGTTACTGCGGCTCCACAAGCCCAGGCATTCATCGGGCTGACCTTCGTGATCAGCGGTACGCTGCCCACGTTAAGCCGCAGCCAGGCTGAAGAACTGATCTTAAGGCACGGCGGCAAGGTGAGCGGCAGTGTCAGCAAAAAAACCAGCTACCTGCTGCTGGGGGCTGAACCCGGCTCCAAGTATGATAAAGCCAAAGAGCTGCAAGTCCCGATCATTGACGAAGAGCAGTTGATCAGAATGGTCAACCAGGCATAACATGGCGAGTATTTACATCCGACACGGCCGGGAGAAGTCACTCCAGCACCATCACCCCTGGGTATTTTCCGGTTCGATCGACCACGTCGAAGGAGCACCCAAACCCGGCGAAACGGTCAAAGTGCATGCCATGGATGGCACATTCCTGGCATGGGGTGCTTATAGCCCCCAGTCCCAGATCCGTTTGCGCCTCTGGAGCTTTGACCCGGCAGAGAAGATCGACCAGGATTTCATCCGCCAGCGCATCACTTCTGCCCTGGATTACAGAGCTTCGCTGTTTTCCGGCTCCACAACCAATGCATACCGCCTTGTCCATGGTGAATCAGATGGGCTGCCCGGCCTGATCGTGGACAAATATGCCAATTTCCTGGTGGTTCAGTTCCTTTCGACAGGCGTGGAGTTCTTAAAATCCCAGGTCGTCCAGGTTTTAGATGATCTCATTCATCCCCAGGGCGTCTACGAGCGTTCAGACCTGGCCATCCGGCAGTTGGAAGGACTGGAACCCTCTGAGGGTGTATTACTGGGGGATGCTCCCGCGGACAGGGTCGAGATCATTGAAAATGGCTTGAAATTTCTTGTGGATATTAAAGGTGGTCAGAAAACCGGTTTCTACCTCGACCAACGCGACAACCGCCAGGCATTTTCCAGCTATGTTCATTCAGGAAGTTGCCTAAATTGTTTTGCATACACAGGTGCCTTTGCAGTCTATGCATTGAAAGCCGGCGTTTCTTCCGTGTTGTCGATCGACAGCTCAGCAGACTCACTGGAATTGGCAAAACAAAACATCATGCTCAACGACCTGCCTTCCACGGCCTGTGAATGGCAGGTGGACGATGTCTTCACAGCCTTGCGGGCATTGCGGGATGCTGACCGGCACTTTGACAGCATCATCCTCGACCCGCCAAAGTTCGCCCCCACTGCCGCCCAGGTGGAACGTGCAGCGCGTGCTTATAAAGACATTAATCTTCTGGCCTTCAAGCTGCTTAATCCGTCAGGCACCCTGTTCACATTTTCGTGTTCCGGCGGCATGGATTCTTTGCTCTTCCAGAAGATCATTGCCGATGCCGCCCTGGATGCGCGGGTGGATGCCCGCATCATCGCCAGGCTGGAACAGGCACCTGACCATCCTGTCTCATTGAACTTCCCCGAAGGCTCCTACCTGAAGGGACTTATCTGCCGCAAAGCTTAAATATAGACATCCCCGAAGGGATGTCCAGGTGGAGATGGCGGGAATTGAACCCGCGTCCGAAAGATTAAGCCCTCGGATCTCTACGAGCGTGTCCGCTTTATCATCTCGTGTCCATCATCTAAAGTGGCAAAACGACGATCGACACCAACCGTTTGGACCCGAAAGCCCTCTTAGGTGCACTCAACGGTGTCATGCACAGCATTCTGACTTTTGTTACGCCTTGACTGCTACCGGCCAGACAAACGGGAACAGGAGACGTGGCCTCTCTTATGGAGACCAACTGAACCTCAACTCACTTATGCAGCGAGGGGAAGTGCAGCGTAGTTTGTGCTTTTGGCACTTGTTTTTTGTACTGATTTTATGAGGTCGGTACCTCTCAGCTCGCCATCCGGGACCAGCCTCCTCCGTCGAGACCTTTCATCCCCGGTGAGCCATTATTATACAACATTATTGTTAACGCGGTATATAAAAAATAAGGCTGCCTTTGGGGCAGCCTTATTCATGTGGTATTTCGTTACAGGTTACGGAACCTGTGACATCTGATCGGCAAGGATCTCGTTGGCAATGCCATTCAGTGTGGCCAGTTCAGTGGCAACATCCAATGTGGTATCGTCAACCAGGGCAGCCATGGTCAGTTCGATCTCGTCACGCACAAAGTCGTAACCAGGAACTGGGGGCTCGAAAGCACCATACTGCAGCAGGTCAAATGCTGTCTTGTAAGGTTTATTGGCGAGGAAGAAGGCTTCCATTTCGTCCGCGACACTGGCACGGGTTGGGAAGTACAAAGAGAACTTCGCCCACTGTGCCTGGATGTCAGGTCGGGTGTAGAATTTCAGGAAGATCCAGGCGGCCAATTCACGTTCTGGGGTTGTTTTGGGAATACCAACGCTGGCACCGTAAACGTTCTGTTTGGGGGTGCCGGTTGCGCTGGGTAATGCTGCAACAGACCACTCATGACCAGCGCCTGCGGAGACAGCTGATCCGTAGTAAGGCAGACCCGAGCTTGAACCAACGGTGAAGAGCAGGGTGCCGTTGCCGAAATCGGTCTGATCGCCATAGTTCTCAGAGACGATGCGACCACAACCAGCTTCAAACAGGTCCTGCAGGAATTCCATTGATGCAATTGCTGCCGGGCTGTCGGTGGTGAATTGGTTGGTGGTGTAATCGAAGATATCGCCGCCGAATGCGAAAGCCCAGGAAGCAAAGCGGGAAGTATCGATGGAAAGTTGGTAACCAAGGCTACCTTCAGCGGTTGCGCCACTGTAAGGTGTTGCAGTTGCTGCACAAGCCATCTCTTTGAATTCTTCGGGGGTGGTGGGTGGACCGCTGAAACCAAGTTCCTCAAGCCATGACTGGTTGTAATAGAGGACTTCCATTGAGCGGTTTGGTGGGAGTGCCAGGCGTTTGCCATCGAACATGGTGAAGACATCCTGTGCAAAGAAGCCAGGGAAGAAGTCAGCCTGTTCTTCAGCAGTCATTCCATAGGTGGGATGATTCATCAGCTCATTCAGATCAAACATAGCATCGGCCAGCTGATAGGTGGCAACCTGGTTCTGATAACCAACTACGATATCAGGAACATCCATTGTGTTCAGAATAGGCAGCATCTTGGTGAAGATGTCACCATAGCCACCGGCATATTCTGCGGTCAGGGTGATACCGTATTCATTGGTCTTGTTGAATTCATCTACGATCTTCAACAATTCCTCTTCACGGGAACCACTGTGTTGGTGCCAGAAAACGATCTCTTTGGCAGGTTCAACGCCAGCCCAGGCATCTACCACTGGGGCTTCGGTTGCAACAACTTCTGTTTTTTCTTCAGTCGCCACAACTTCTTTGGTTGGTTCTTCGGTTACTACTGGTGTTTCAGTCTTCTTGCACGCACCAAGAACCATGGACATTATGATTAATACTGCAAAAACCCATACTAATTTCCTTCTCATTGCTCTAAACCTCCATTTAGAATAAAAAATACTAACACATGTTTTTTTCGATAAACGAAAGGCGTTTCCGCAATCGCCTTCCGGTATATCCCTATCGTATTAAAGATACCACAGAGTCTCAATTTTTAGAATGTTTTTAACCTTTTAATCCTGTAGTCGCAATTCCCTGGGTGAACTGTTTCTGGGTCAGGAAGTAGATCACCAGGATCGGCAACAAAGTGATCACCGCACCAGCCATTAATAAGTGGGTCTCCGGGCCGGCTTCATTTACGAAGCCCCACAGACCAACCATTAAAGGCCTCCAGACATCTTTGGTGGTCACCAGCAAAGGCCAGGTAAAGGCATTCCAAGCTCCTGTGAAACCAAATAAAAGGATCGTCATGATCGGTGCTTTACTGATGGGCAACACGACCTGGATTAAGAAGCGCATGTGGTCACAGCCATCTATCCGCGCTGCATCCCATAGCTCTTTTGGCACCTGGGAAAAGAACTGCTTTAGTAAGAATATGCTGAACGCATTCGCCATAAAAGGCACGGTCAATGCCCAATAGGTATTCAACCAGCTTCCCCCGGGCAGAGGCAAAATATTGCCGCGGATCATCAAAAGATTTGGAATAATCGTCACCGATTCGGGGATCATCATTGTTGCCAGGAACAATGCAAATACTAAATTCTTTCCTTTGAAATCGATCCTGCCAAAGGCATACCCGGCAAGGATTGAAGTGAAAAGCAACCCAGCCAAAGTGCCCAGCGTGATCAGGACGCTGTTCATGAAGTATTTACCAAATTTGGCCTGTTTCCATGCATCTGCGTAGTTCACCCATTGCGGGATTTCGGGGATAAATTTCTTATTGATCGTCTCGCCAAGCGTCATAAGAGATGTTGAGATCATCCAATAGAACGGGAACAGGCAGATAAATGCCGCAAAAATCAGAAGAAGGTAAAGCAAAACCCTGCCTATGACGTAACCGAAGCTATTCTTGCTTTTCAATTTCTTGACTGGGGCACTGACATTGATCGCTTGCGATAGATTAGCCATAGAACACCCTTTCTCCCATCAGTTTATTTTGGGCAAATGTCAGTCCAAGGATCACCAGGAAAAGGACAATAGCTTGCGATGTCGCGATACTGTATTGGTTGGCTTTATAGAAACGATCCCAGATCATCAAACTTGTGGTGATCACAGAGTCTTGCGCACTGGGAGTTCTCATCACGTAGATATGATTAAATGCCTTAAATGTGCCGATGAATGCAACCAGCGTCAGGTAGAAAGTCACCGGGGAGAGCATCGGTACTGTGATGTGGCGGAACATATCTCCCCTGGTTGCACCATCCATTTCTGCAGCTTCATAGACCTCTTTGGGAACATTTCCCAATCCAGCCAGGAAAATGACCGTGTTGTAGCCAATGTAGGTCCAGATACCAAACAGGATGATCGTCACCAATGCGAGGCTGGGTCCCGACCAAAAACCTGTCAGGTTCATTCCCAGCAGGGTCGTGACTGGTTTGGGTTCGAAACGCCACCTGAGGGGATCCATGCCCAGCAAACCAACCACCGTGTTGGCAATGCTGGTCGGACGATTGCTGAAAATGATCTGGAACACAACGGCGGTGGTTACTGCCGGGGTTACATAAGGCAGGAAGAATATCATCCTGAATATTTCCTTGCCCTTGATACCCTGGTAGAGGATATACGCGATCACCATGCCAATTATGATCTCTGCCGGCACGGTACCCAGGGCATAATATAAGGTAACCATTAACGAGTTGAGAAAGTCCTTGTTGCCTTTGGCGATGATAGGACCTGCCCCTTCCCTGGCTAACCAACCTGCCTTTATCAATGTGCCACCCTCAGACATCAACCGCCAGCTGGTGCTGAAAAAGATCAGACCAACAAGTATGATAACCAGTGAGACTATCTTGGATATGATCGCCCCATGCTTCTGGTTCTTGAATGCATTTCGCCAGACCCAGAAACCAAAGATCACCAATCCGATACCGACAACCAGGAGGATCAGACTGCGCCAGTCACCAAAGATCTTCAAATAATTGTCCGCACCAACGAATTTACCTTTGGTCACCTGCCAGTTGAACAGGCTCATGTACACTGAATAGCCGATCGGGAAAAGGCCAAAAACAAAAACGATGATGAATGCTGGGAGAACAAAAAGATAACCGGTAAGCTGTTCTTTTAGATATAACGCCTTCAGGCTGCCCTTCTTTTTTTCGGGGTTCACCATTACTTCAACGATTTCTTCAGTCAAGAATTCCTCCTTTGGTCAAAAAACGCCTTATAGGAAATCATTTCTGGAACCTGGATGTCAATAATTTTCAGTGTGTCATCCAAAATTCCAGCGTAGCTGACGATCTGATCATAATCCATACTGGTCCGATTCTACCTTAAAAATCCACAGAATCCCAGAATAGTGGAAGGAAATTTATCTGTTGCTACGATGAACCCCATATCATCCAACGCAACCAGCCCTTCCCAATTCCTGGCAACATTGTCGGGTAATAATTCAAATTGGATGGGTTCACTGTCAAGCAGTTTGACCCCATCAACCGTCACCTGGAATTGCAGCAATCGTTCTACCGGATCAAATTCTTGGTGGCTCAATCCTTCACCAAACTTCTCCGCGATCGGATCACTGGCTGGCAACAGGTGGATATCTTCTGGAAAAAAGTAATTGATCGCCCAAAAGACGCCTGCCTCATCTGTTTCGCTGATGTCCGTAATGCGATATTCGATATGATCCATCGGGATAGTCTCAACTGTCTTCAGGTCCAGGTCGTATACATGCACCAGGGACCGGTTATTCTTGTTAACACCATAGTCCTCATAAAATGAGTAAACCCTGTCCTGGAAGATCAACAAGGCTTCCTCGCTGGCATTCTGAAAGCTTGTCTGCGGTTTCACCTTCTGGTAGATTTCCGGCTCAATGGTCAGCTTTTCAAGTTCCCCTTCCACAACACCTCTGAAAACATATCCCAGCATATTGGCACCGGGCCGTGCTTCCACGGTCACATAAAAATGGTTTTCATAAAAAGCAATGGCTTCAAAGCCTTCAAAACCCTGGATTTCGCGGGTTATGCCGCCATCATCGAAAATTATCCTTTGCATTTCGACCGGCTGGGCACCTGGAGCTGCAATGTAGGTGATCAAATCCTGTTTCTCAATAAAATACAAAGACGAAAATCCATCATCTTCGACAAACCGGCCAGGGTATTGTGGCAAAAGCACCAGTTTTTCCTCATACCAATCCATACCGGAAATCTCAGCAGCAGGGACATCCAGCGGAGCGGGTAGTGGGATATCCAGGATCTGAACCTCACCCGGATTACCAGGGACGGTCTGATCTGTAAGTGGTTCAGTTTGCACCTGCAAAGCAGTAGGCGCTGGAGTGACAGGCAAAGCCGGTGCACTGCAACCAGTCAACCAGGTCACGAGTATCAGCAGGACCAAACAGCAATTTTTCATTACTTAGACTGATCAATTAAGATCGAACAACGCCAACACCGGGTCATGATCGCTCAGCCTGTCCTGGTAGTAGTATTCGGAATTAACGTGGACGACATCCACATCGACCAGGCGACCCATCAATGCCTCGCTGACAAAGATCTGGTCAAGGACCTGCGAATTACCCTCAAAAATGTACGTGTATTGCTCATTTTTTGGCAGTGTTGTCACCAGGTTGACCAGGATGTCTTTTTGCAAGGCTTTGATCGAATCAGACCACGGAAAATCATTCATATCGCCCATCACAACAACCAGGCTCTCAGGTTGCGCTGTGATCAGTTCACTGACGAACTTATTGATCGCTCTAGCCTGTCCCGACCTTTGCTCAGCAGAAACCTCATAAGGCGGCAGGAAACCGCCAAAAAGTGGATCATCACCACCTTTGGAGTTCAGATGGCAAACAACGACAAACAGCGTTTTGTTGTTGTAATTAAATTGCGCGACCAGCGGTTTCCGGCTGTCGATGAAACTGCGATTTTGTGGGTCCAGGCGGCCGGGGTTCAATGATAATGAAACCAGCCCACCTTGCTCGACAATTTCAACAGCTGTTCGTGCATCACCAGGTGCTGCGACTGCCGGGGTTAACCCGCGATCCGTGCGGTACAAAAAGCCCACCCGGATGTTACCACCCGGTGCGCCACCATCTGCATTCCTTAAAGGATCAATATTCATGAAGCGGTATTCAGGTCCCCCAATTTTTAACACTGCATCAATAATGGTCTGGTAGCTGATATCTGCAGAAATATCGAGCGAGTCCATTTCGCCATCATTATCCATTACCTCCTGGACGCCAATGATGTCAGGTGAATTCAAGGCATTGACAATATGGTCCGCCAACAGGGTCAGCCTTGAAGGGTCATCCAGTGCATCCAGGTTCTCCAGGTTATAAGTGGCAACACTGATCTGGTTGTCCCCGGCCACTAATTGACTCTTTTCTGGTTCCAGGTTGCCAGGAATGACTTCCAACTTTTGTGTTGTCTGAAGCTTGAAATTGCCAAACGTGTAATCAAGCACGCCAACGATCGGTTCTCCAAAGTGGTCGCCAACCTCCACCTTCGGTAAATTTCGTAGTCCATCATCCAAAATGATCCGTTCAGGGTTGAAATCCCCTTCCTGCGCCAGGATACCTCCCCGTGCGGTTAAAAGGACTGCATTTTTTCCCTTATCACCAACAATGGCAATCTCTTTATACCCGCTCGTAGCGCTTACAGCTATGGCATCATTAACCTGCACCAACATGGACTCCATTGATTCATAAAAATCAATGCCATCGGTCTCATGGTCGAATGAACCGCTGGTGGCAACCGAGCCCCGCACATCATCATCGATCACACTGACTGGCGGAATGCGTCCGCCTTCCCCGATGATCGTCGCTTCAGGCAAAGGATACCCACTGCCCAGGATCTCATAATCTGAAGTGTGGACCTGGGTGATGGTCAGTGAAGTTGAACCATCGCCACCGGGGTTAAATTCCTTCACAACCCCGGTTTTCACCAGGATCGCATCTCCGGGATTCATTTTCGGGAATCCACGGATGATGACAACAATGCCTTCCGATGTCGCCGGGTTTCCATCACCTTCAGGATCCTGCATGTAGAACCCATCTCCCCGTTTGGCGGTCACGATCCCAAATACATTGCTCACATCAAACCCGGCAACCGGTGATCGATGCCCTGCCCCTTGAATTTCACTGATCAGGTTACCCTGGGGGATATTAAGCTGTTGTCGTAACGATGCAGGCGTATTGGTGGCTACGATCGCCTGCGTGGCGGTCGCTTCTTCAGTGACTTGAGGTGTATTTTGTTTGATACAACCAGAGATTGCCAGCAATAAGAGACAAAAAATTACCAATGTTTTAGACATGATCTTCATAAAGTGAGTCCTAACTGAGTCCAAGAGTTGTTATTGTTATACACAGTATCCCACATAACCTTAAAATTTTACTTCAAAATGGACAGATATGAACCCAAAGCCCGATTTTTACTTTGAGGTAAAATTCTCGTATGGAAATAAACATTGCTGTTGCCAAACGTGATAAGTATTTATCCCAGGGCAGCGGTGACACACTGGAGATCATTGAGCGCCCCACTGGTGGCATCTCTTTGGTCATGGCCGATGGCAAGATGCAGAATCGTGATTCCAAGAAGATCTCCAATAAAGTCGCCCATCACGTCATAAACCTCATCGGCGAAGGAAAATTGGATGGTGCAGCAGTCCGCTCAGCTGCTGGCATGCTCTTCCACGAATTCTCAGGCCAAGCACAAGCTTCCCTGTCTGTCCTTTCGTGTGATTGTGACTCTGAAACACTGATCATAACCCAGGTCAGCAGAACGCCCGTAGTCATCTTCCATGATAACGAGGTTAGATTATCCACAGCAGAACATTCTTTGATCGGGATGGAAGCCCATCTTGAACCGACCATTGCTGAATTTGAAATTGAACCAGGCACCTCGATTATCATGTTCACTGAGGGAATCATGCTGGCAGGCCATAACCAGGAATTTCTACCTGACCTGAGGACCAATATCCAGGCATTATTTGAGGAACAAGCGCCAACCAGCCAGGAGATCGCTGATTTCCTCTTAATCCAGGCTGTTGGGTTGGACAAGGGGGAGCCTGAAAATGATATGTGTGTCGCTGTACTGCAAATATTACCCGACTCTGCCGAATCAACGCGGTACATGACAGTTAGATTACCATTGACATAAAATATATTTGGAGGATTGATTTATGAGGGATGAGGTTGTTCTGATCACAGGGGCCAATGGCGAAATGGGACATGGTTTGATCGACTACCTTTATCAAAAAGGTAGTGTCATAGTTGCACTCGATGTTTCTCCGCTGGATAAATCACTGCGTTCCAAGGTGAGTACCTGGATTGTTGGCGACATCCTGGACCAGATGCTGCTGGGCAGGCTGGTGGTTGAACATCAGATCCGCACCATTTATCATTTGGCCAGCATCCTTTCCACCAAGGCTGAATACAACCCCGAGACCGCTCACCGCATCAATGTGGAGGGGACATTGAACCTATTAAGGCTGGCTGTCGAACAATCGCAATGGCAGGGCAGGTCCATTAAGTTCCTTTATCCAAGTTCCATTGCAGCATACGGTGTTCCCAATCTCGAGGCCAAACGCTCAGCAGGGAAAGTAAGAGAAACAGACTGCACCAACCCGACCACCATGTATGGGATTAACAAACTGTATTGCGAACACCTGGGCAGGTATTACAACTCGCACTACCGTCAACTGGCGATGGATCAGAGGTTTTCCCAGACAGTGGACTTTCGCTCGATCCGCTTTCCGGGTTTGATCAGCGCAGAAACGATACCGACTGGCGGAACAAGCGATTATGGGCCTGAGATGCTGCATGCAGCCGCACAGGGACAGGATTATGCCTGTTTTGTACGCCCCGATGCCCGCCTTCCATTCATGGTTATGCCGGATGCCATAAAATCCCTTATCATGCTCGAATCAGCTCCACGTGAAGACCTCTCACAATATGTTTACAACGTTACCAGTTTTAGTCTGAGTGCCGAAGAGATCTTACAGATCGTGCTCAAAGCTTTCCCATCGGCGAATATTTCATACAAAGTTGATGAGAACAGGCAAAAGATTGTCGACTCATGGCCGGAAGACATAGATGACTCTGCAGCCCGCAAGGATTGGCTTTGGCAACCAGACTACGACCAGGAAAAAGCTTTTTCGGAATACCTGATCCCCAACATTCGCTCACGCTATACGTAGCCTTCTCTTGTTTATAAGAAAGAGCAAAGATCCTATGCCCATTTATGAGTACATTTGTCTCCATTGTGGTCACGAATTTGAAGCACTGCGCTCCATGAAAGATGCAGACAGTCCAATCCAATGCGAATTGTGTAAAAATGACCGTTCCCAAAGGAAACTTTCGGTGTTTAATGCTATGAACAGCAGTGGCTCTGTCACAAATACCTCATCATCCTGCGGGACATGCAGTGGAGGAAATTGCAGTTGCTGCGGTCAGTAATAAGCACAGGAAGCAGCCCGACAACATGAAAATTAGCTATGACAAGAAACTGGTCTTGATCACCGGTGGCACCAGCGGTATTGGTTTAGCCCTGGCAAAACAACTCACCACTGAGGGTGCCCATGTTTTCCTTATTGCAAGGGACAGGCAACGCCTGGTTTCAGCAACAAATGCACTCTCACAGCTGGCTAAACCTGAACAACAGGTTGGGTTCATCCGGCTGGACGTGACCAATTACCCAAAAGTACTCAAGAAATTGTCAAAATGGATCGATAAGTATGGTGCACCGGATTTATTGATCAACAGTGCCGGCGTTGCGCACCCCGGATATTTTCATGACCTCGACCCGCAGATATTTCACTGGATGATGGATGTTAATTATTTTGGCACGGTCAATGTTACCAAGGTCATTATTCCCCACATGATGGCTTGCAGATCCGGCCAGGTGGTCAATATATGCTCTGAGGCAGGATTTGTCGGGGTTTTTGGCTACACAGCTTATGGCGCATCCAAGTATGCTGTGCGGGGTTTTTCTGATGCTTTACGGGCTGAAATGAAACCTTATGGCATCCAATTATCCATTGTTTTTCCCCCGGATACCAAAACACCACAACTTGAATACGAAGAGCAATTCAAACCACCCGAAACAAAGGCGATCTCAGGCAACTCCAAACCAATGACCCCCGAAAAAGTGGCTTCGATCGTCATTCGGAACATCAAGCGCAACCGTTACATGATCATTCCCGGTTTTGAAGGCAAGGTCTTCTATCGATTGACTTCTTTCATGAAACACAGCACATACCCGGTGATGGATTACCTGATCGCAACTGCTCAAAAGAAAACCCGCAGGTTGAAGAATTTGGTCGACTGAAAGCCCCTTTCCAAAAGCTGTACCGCAGCAAATACTATTGCCAATCGATGGTTCTCGCGATAGAATTTATAAAACAAATTATCTATGAATTCTACTGGATATGGACCTGAAGAGCCTTCTTAGCCATTGGCGCAGCGACCCTCAAATTGGGCAGAACATTGTCTCCTGGCAGGTGATCCCCCGCCGCAATGCAGATTTGTGGGATATGCCGGATGGCATGAACCCTGCCCTTTCCTCTGTTCTTCTCAAACAAGGCATAAACCAGTTGTACAGTCACCAGGCGGCAGCCTTCCAGCAGGTTAATGAAGGCAGAAATATTGCCATTGTCACTGGAACTGCCAGTGGTAAGACTTTGTGTTATAACCTGCCGGTCTTGAACCGCATTCTTGAAGATCCCCACTCCCATGCGCTGTTCATTTTTCCCACCAAAGCCCTTGCCCAGGACCAGTTAACCCACCTGGCACAATTTTCCGGGCTGCCTGGTAAGCCAATAATTGCCAATATATATGATGGAGATACAGCGCAGCAATCGCGGCAAATGATACGCAAGACCTCCCAAATTATCCTGACCAACCCCGACATGCTGCATAATGGCATTTTGCCCCATCATACAATCTGGAAGGAATTCTTTTCAACGCTGAAGTATGTGGTCATCGATGAGATGCACATTTACCGTGGTGTGTTCGGTTCCCATGTGGCAAATGTGCTGCGCCGGTTAAAACGCATCGCTGCTTTTTATGGAGCATACCCCCAATTTATCCTGACATCTGCGACCATTGCCAATGCCCAACAGCTTGCTGAAAAATTGGTAGAAGAACCCGTCGCTCTGATCGACCAGGATGGTTCACCTTCAGGTCAGCGCAATTTCCTTTTGTACAATCCCCCGTTGGTCGATGAAGCGCTTGGTTTGCGAAAAAGCAGCCTGCAGGAAGCAACCATGTTGGGCAGTCAACTGATCAGGTCAGGCTGTCAGACCATTCTTTTTGGCAGGTCAAGGCGTGCGATTGAACTGTTGTTGACGAACTTGCGCAATCAGAATCCCGACCTGCCTGATAGTGCCTTACGCGGGTACCGCAGCGGGTACTTGCGGCAGGAAAGGCGTGAGATCGAGCAAGGCTTGCGCAACAACACGGTTCAGGCTGTTGCCGCCACCTCTGCGCTCGAATTGGGCATCGACATAGGCAACCTTGATGCTGCCCTGATCGTTGGTTACCCGGGGTCGATCGCCGCAGCCCGTCAACAAGCCGGTCGGGCAGGCAGGCGCAACAACACTTCCCTGGCAGTGATGATCACCGCTGCCAACCCGATGGATCAATACCTGGCTTTGCACCCGGAATATTTTTACGAGCGCAACCCGGAACAGGCACTGATTGAACCCAACAACCTGCTGATCCTGCTGCAGCATATACGCAGCGCCGCCTTTGAACTGCCTTTTTCATCCGGAGATACGTTTGGCAAAATCGACCCCTACACCCTGGCAGCATACCTGGAGTTGTTATCGGCATCTGGTGAATTGCATGCCCAGAACAACCGTTTCTACTGGGTATCTGATCAGTATCCGGCTGCGGGTATTTCATTAAGAAACGCTTCTCCAGATGTAATTTCGATCGTCCTGGACGCAGGAGATCAGGCCATTCCCCAGACCATTGGTCATGTTGACCGCAGCAGTGCTTTCTGGATGGTCCATCCTGAAGCAGTTTACATCCATGAAGCCCAGCCTTACTATGTGCAAAGCCTGGATCTGGAAACTGGAGTGGCACACCTCAAGCAGCAAACCCTGGATTATTTTACGGAACCCAAGCGGAAAACCACCATTGAAGACCACCAGGCGATCAAGATCGCCAGCACCAGTGGCGCAGAAAAGTTCTTCGGGAACCTGACCATTGTTGACCAGGTGGTTGGTTATCGCAAAATCCGATGGTTCACCCAGGAGCACCTTGGGGGCGGAGAAGTGGATCTGCCCCCCACCCGTCTGGAAACTGTTGGTTATTGGCTGGGTATTTCAGAAAATGTCGTAGAAAAATTGCGCTCACAAATGCAATGGAATGCCGATCCAAATGATTATGGGCACAGCTGGGAAAAAACCAGGCTCCAGGTGTTGGATCGTGATGGTCGGCGCTGCCGGGTGTGTGGAATTTCGGAATCGCTGCAACCATTGCATGTGCATCATATTCAGCCTTTTCGCACCTTTACAACCCTCGAGGCTGCCAACGCCCTCTCTAATCTGGTGACACTTTGCCCGACCTGCCATAAACTGGCAGAACAGTCGATCCGCATTCGCAGTGGGCTCGCCGGTGTTACCTACCTGCTTGGCAACCTGGCACCTCTCATCCTGATGTGCGACAATGAGGATATCGGTATCCTTTCCGAGCCCCAGTCAGCGCTTGCTGGTGGACAACCTGCCATTGTTTTTTATGATAACGTTCCGGGTGGAATTGGTTTGAGCGAACACCTTTTTGAGCGTCATCACGACCTGGTCAGCCAGGGTTTTGAAACAATCCTGGCATGTCCGTGCAGTGACGGATGCCCTACATGTGTTGGTCCAATTGGGGCAGAAGGCTTTGGTGGCAAATCTGAAGCATTAGCCCTTTTGAAAGAAATGGTTTGAAATGGACTGGCAGACACTTTCAGACAAGCTAAAATCACTGGGGGTCGGTTTCGGCAAGGATTTGCCAGGAAAACCAGCCACCCAGTCCAGGTATCCCATCGACAGGGTTGTGTGTGGCGATTTTGAAGATACACTCTTTGGCCCGATATTTTTCGTAGAACAAAGGTTTTCTCTTGATCATATGCATGGCTCGGTGCCTTTGTTTCCCTCAAGCTCCATTACGACACTGGCGAGATGGGCTCGCATCCCACAAGTGACCAGCTCGGCAATTAATAATATCGTCTTTCTCGATACTGAAACCACTGGCCTTGCTGGTGGTACCGGGACGCTTGCCTTTATGGTTGGCGTAGGCCGCTTTACTGAAGAAGGTTTTACCCTCAAACAGTATTTCATGCGCAACCCGGCAGAAGAAGCCGCCATGCTTGCTGCTCTGACCCGGTTTTCAGCACCTTTGGATGCAATCGTTTCCTACAATGGCAAGGCATTCGATATTCCCCTGCTTCGCACCCGCTACACCATGCAGGCTTTTGAGTTTCCAATGGAAGGAACACCTCACTTTGACCTGCTGGCATTGGCACGCAGGTTATGGAAAGACCGCCTGCCATCATGCAGTCTTTCGATCATTGAGAACCAGGTATTGGGTGTTTTCCGGGAAGAGGAAGACATTCCCGGTTCTGCCATCCCGGAACTTTATACTGACTACTTACGCAGTGGTGATGGACGACCGATGAGAGGAATCTTCTACCACAATGCCATCGACATTTTGAGCCTGGCAGCACTGTTTTCCCACACGGCATCCCTTCTTGAAAACCCTGCTTCGCAAAACACCGATCAGTCAGTTGACATCGCATCCATTGGGAAGCTCTTTCAATTCCTGGGAGATAGTGCTACCGCTTTACTGCTCTTTGAACAAAGTCTTGCAGCCAATCTGCCTGAAGATATCTACTGGAACACCATTGAAAGAGCCTCGATGTTGTTCAAACATCAGGGCAATCTTGATTCAGCCATTCAGCTTTGGCAAAAGGCGGCAGAAGCAGGCAAGATTTTTGCTTTTGAGGAGTTGGCCAAATATTACGAACATTCTGCCAGGGATATCCAGGCAGCAATTCTCTGGACCAGTAAAGCAATTGAATTGCTAGATGGCTGTTCCAACCAGAATATTCATCCCACAGACTGGCGAACCCGTTTTATTCATCGCATGGATCGTCTCCAGCGTAAAACATCCTGAAATTTCACCCTTTCTTGGAAAATTTTATACCTTTTATATTGGATTGATTAACCTGAAATTAATCATCACCTGTCGGTGATGAGCCAGCAGATGGTATCCACTCCAATCACCGAGCTGGACTGCGATTTTGTCCAGAAGGATGGGCGGAACGAACTTTATTTTAGCATCCAAATGAGGAGAGGTGGAAACAAGATG
>Ga0123335_1001675_pt1 | contig 35219 bp, 26 predicted proteins | sample BiotimSIPDNA_2_FD_89707 | JGI IMG/M metagenome (GOLD analysis project Ga0123335, IMG submission 89707) | Anaerobic biogas reactor microbial communites from Washington, USA - Biogas_R2 time_0 SIP DNA | ecosystem: Engineered > Bioreactor > Anaerobic > Unclassified | place: Washington, USA... | reverse complement strand
TTTTTTTCATGGGTCTGATCTTCCTCCCAAAATCCGGCTTGGGCCGGATCTGATTTTTCGCGAAGAGGGTTCCTCTCCGCCTTCGTGTTCAATATATACCCTTAAAATTGCTTTGTAAATAGTAAAATGAAATAATATATTTCCTTAAATTTATATTTCGGTATAATCTCTCCCAAATAAAACATACTATAAGTAACATTACATACAAATTGCAAAAAGATTTTCCGCTTGGTGCTGATCAGCAAAAATTTGGCTCCCCGGACGAAGCAATTTTTACGCCCTTTTGCTGGAGTGCTGTAAAAAATTCGGATCCAAGCGGACAACGAGGGGCCAGTTGGTTCCTCTCCTGCCAGGAAGGCTCTCTTTTGGCAGGAGAAAACCGCGGAACCGACGTCCGCGGTTCAGAAAGAAGTTTTTAACTCACCTGGAACAGAATTTCCTGTTTTGGTGCTTACAAGCCTATAGGCCCTGCCATTATTTGCGATTGTTTGATCTGTTCTTTCAATTTATATAATGCCGCCGATCGGCATCCGTTTCCGCAAATCAAAAGGGAATACCTGGCAGATACTCCCTTCTATTATCAGGCTGTTTATCCATTCACCCGCTATGCCGGCAGGCGGCCGGTTTAAACACAAGCTTTTTAGCAAAGATTCTCTTTTACTCCCACTCAATGCTCGCCGGCGGTTTGGTGGTCACATCCAGGAGAACGCGGTTGACGCCCAGGACCTCATTGGTGATGCGCCGGGAGATGTGAGCCAGAAGTTCATAGGGAACGCGCGCCCAGTCTGCCGTCATAAAATCGTCCGTGGTGACGGCACGGATGGCGACGGCAGTATCATAACTGCGCCCGTCCCCCATGACGCCCACAGAGCGGATATCGGTGTTGACGGTGAAAAACTGGCTGGCGCTTTTGGCAAAGCCCGAGCGAACAAACTCTTCCCTGAGAATGGCGTCGCTTTCCCGGGTGACGGCCACCTTCTCAGGCGTCAGCTCGCCCAGGGTGCGGATTGCCAGGCCGGGCCCAGGGAAAGGCTGCCGGCTCACCATCTCCTCCGGCAAGCCAAGCACCCGGCCCAGGTCGCGCACCTCATCCTTGAAAAGGGTGCGCAGGGGCTCGATCAGGCTGGTGAAACCAAGCTCCCGGGGCAGGCCGCCCACATTGTGGTGGGATTTGATGACAGCACTCCCAGGGGCAGCGCCGGACTCGATAACATCAGGATAAATGGTGCCTTGGGCGAAGTGGTCCAATTTCCCCAGCTTTAGGGCCTCCTCCCGGAACACGCTGACAAACTCATGGCCGATTATCCTGCGCTTCTCCTCCGGGTCCCTGACCCCTTTCAGTTTTCCATAGAAGCGCGCGGAAGCATCCACCGCGGTGAGAGACACCGGAAAATGCCGGGTAAACACCTCCCGAACCATTTCGGGCTCACCCTTTCGCATGAAGCCATGATCCACAAACACACAGCGGAGCCTGTCGCCTACGGCCTGATGGATCAGCGCGGCGGCCACAGCCGAGTCCACCCCGCCGGAAAGGCCCAGCAGCACCGTGCCATTCCCGGCCGCCGCTTTGATTTCCTCCACGGCACTGGCGGCATAGTTCTCCATCCGCCAATTCCCGGCACACCCGCAGATGTCCCGTACAAAGCGGGTCAGGATGGCCATGCCCTGCTGGGAATGGGTCACCTCCGGGTGGAATTGAACCCCAAAGAGCCTCTCTTTTGGGTTTTCCATGCCAGCGATGGGGCAGGAATCCGTGGAAGCGGTTTTACTAAAACCCGGCGGAAGCGCCGCCACCTGGAACCCATGGCTGTTCCAGCAGTCACACACCGCTTCCAGGCCTGAAAAAAGGGCAGAGCCTGTGTCCAGCGCTGCCCGGCGCAAGCCATATTCCCTTTTTTCGCTCCTGGCCACAAGGCCACCAAAGGTGTGGGCCATCAGCTGCATCCCATAGCAGATGCCCAGCACCGGAACCCCCAGCCCGAACACCGCCGGATCGCAGCCGGGCGCCGTCTCCTCCTCCAGCGAAGCGGGGCCGCCGGAGAGGATGATGCCGCAGGGGTCGGTCCCCCGTATTTCCGAGATGTTGGCATGATGGGACAGCACCTGGGAAAAAACACCCGCCTGGCGCACCCGGCGCGCAATCAGCTGGGTAAACTGGCTTCCAAAATCAATGATCAGAATGGGTTTTTCCATGGGCAGCCCCTCTCTTAGCCTAAGGCTTTGTTTCATTTTCGACAATAACCTGGCAGGCCTTCAGCGCTTCCGGCGCGGTCTGATGCCCCTTTCGTGTGGCGCCTGCACAGCAGGCGGCGTCCCCCTTGACCCGGGCCCCAGGCAGGGCGGCCTTTGTAATCAGCGCTTTTGAGATGACACAGATCCTCGTGCAGAGCCCGACCAGCGTAACGCTGCCCACGGCATCCTCCTGGTTTAGTGCCATCAGCCTTTCCCCCAGCTCCCAGGAACCAAACAAAGGCTTATCGATGGCCGCAAGCGTCATCAACGCCTCAGCTCCTTTGTGACCGGCCAGCCCTCAGTCCCCTCCTGGCAATGAACAAAAGGCAAAAATGTCCCTTCCTGGGTGCAGAGGTACTCAGGCCCATGCGCATCCCTGGTGAACAACACGTGGCCGGTGCCTCGGGCGTGCCCAAGCTCCCGGTGATGAAATCATTCTGCCTGTCCACCACAACCAGGACGTCCTGCATCTAATTCTCCTTGACGGTACCGTCGGCGTTGAACACCGGCAGCGTTTGCAGAAACAGGATGTCCTCCCTTTCCCTGGCTGCGCCCTCTGCCAGGATGGCCATTTTCCCCACCACCGTTCCGCCGGCCTCATTGACCAGCTTCTCCACAGCCTTGAGGGATTCGCCGGTGGAGATCACATCGTCCACGATCAGCACCCGCCGTCCCCGCATATAGTCCGCGTCGTTCTGGTCGATGAACAGCATCTGCCGGTTCACGGTGGTGATGGAGGTGACCTCGGTGGAAAAGACATTGCGCATGTAGAGTTTGGGCGCCTTCCTGGCGATCAGGTAGCGGTTTTCCCGATTCTGCCGCGCCATCTCATACACCAGGGGGATCCCCTTGGACTCGGCGGTTATGATCACATCATGATCAGGCGCGATGGCGTTAAGCCCCTTGGCGCACGCGATGGTCAGTTCCACATCACCAAAAATAACAAACGCGGCAATATAGAGCTCCTCATTCACCGCGCACAGCGGCAGTTGGCGGGTGAGGCCGGCAACCTGGATTTCGTAATGCATTTTCCCTCCCAGATATCGCCCGGTACGGGCGGATTTTTCCCCTGAATTGTAGAATCCCGGCCTTGCGCTGTCAATAAATCATCCGGACGCCTGGGCCAGGAAATGCCCGCGCAGGATGCCTTCCAGCTCACCCAGCGAAGCGGCGGTGTTGATGCGGGTACGCGCCTGGGCCGCTCCCGGGCTTCCCCGGAGGTACCAGCCCAGGTGCTTGCGCATTTCAATCACTGCCCGGGCTTCCCCCTTGAACTGGGCCATCATGTCCAGATGATGAAGCGCCATATCCGTTATTTCCCCGGGCGCAGGCATCATGTCCGGGAGCCCGGCAAGCATCCGCTTGATGCGGCCAAACAGCCACGGATTTCCAAGGGCGCCCCGGCCTATCGCCACCCCATCCGCCCCGGTCTCGTTCAGGGCGCGCCTGGCATCCTGGGGAGTATGGACATCACCGTTTAAAATCACAGGGATGTGAAGCGCCCGCTTCACCTCTGCCACAGCACCCCAGTCCGCCTTGCCGGAATACTGCTGTGCCCGGGTGCGGGCGTGCACACATACCATATCCACCCCCATGTCCTGGCACATCAGCGCGAAGTCCAGGTAGTTCCGGCTGCCTTCATCCCAGCCCAGGCGCATCTTCACCGACAGGCGGCCGGGGGTTGCCTTGCGCAAGCCCGCCAGAATCAGGCGGGACAGTGTCATGTCTTTCATCAGCGCGGAGCCGCTGCCGGAACCGGCCACCTTGGGAGCCGGGCAGCCCGCGTTCAAATCAATGCCCGAAAAGATGCCCATGTCCGAAAGCCGCCCGGCAGCCCGCGCCAGTAACCCGGGGTCATGGCCAAAGATTTGCGCGTATATCGGGGTTTCCACAGGCTTTGTCTGCAGCAATTGGCGGTAAGCCCGGCTGCTTCTGGGCGCCTGGATAAGCCCCATAGCGCTGATCATTTCAGTGACCAGTTCATCTGCCCCCTGTTGTTTGCACAGCACACGGAAAGGCCAATCGGTGATGCCGGCCATGGGGGCCAGTACCAGGACAGGTGTTTTTTCGATTATCAAATTAAGGGTAATCCCCCAAAAAAGTCATGCTGCGGATGTGCCACTGCCCGCTCTCCCGGATGAGCACCACATCATACCGCCCGGACTGCCATGCGGGCGGGCTCAACTGCTCCTGGGGTGTCACGGCCCGCCAGGAGGACAGGATACGGCCGTCAATGCCGGGAATCTCCTCGGTGATGGTGGCACGCGCCATATCCTCCCAGGGCCAGGCCCACATCCACTCCATCCGCAGGCGGTGGTCTATACCGGTGATCCGGTAGCGGTCATAGGGGTTGGTGCCATTGCCACTGGCAGCCAGCACCGGGTCCCGGGCCAGGTAGTTGGCGGCAAAATACTTGTTCAGCTCCCCCCGGTCCGTGTCCATCATCACCGTCATGGCGCGTTGGGCCATGCCATCTTTGAGAATGACAAAGATATTCGCCGCATTCATGGCAAAATAAAACGCGATAGTGGCCAGCCCCAGCACCGCGGTGATGAGGGTGAGCCTTCCGGCGATAAACCAGATGAGCCGACGGAGCCGTTTCATCAGCCTGATCGCTTATGGGTGAAGCACGGTGCCCAGGGGCTCCCCGGACAGCACGCGCTTGATATTTTCTGGATGGTCCAGCCCAAACACCCTGACCTGGGGCAGCGCATGATCGGCGCAGAGCTTGAACGCAGCCAGATCCATCACCTGAAGTCCCAGCGAAATGGCTTCTTTATAGCTGATTTCAGCGATCAATTTTGCATCCTTATGCTGGTTGGGATCGGCGGTGTAAACACCATCCACATTTTTGGCCAGCAGCAGGGCATCTGCCCTGAGCTCAACCGCCCTGAGCACAACAGCCGTGTCTGTGGTGAAGAAAGGATTGCCCAAGCCCCCGGAAAAAAGGGCCACCCCCTTTTCGCAAAGTGCCTCATCCGCCGCATCCCGACGATAGCCCTGGCAGACGCTGTGAACGGGCAGCGCGGAAAAAACTTCCGCAGGCTGGCCCACCCGGATGAGCGCGTCCTGCATGGCGATGCAGTTCATCACCGTCCCCAGCATGCCCATCTGGTCCGCCCGGACTGCGTCCATGCCATGGGCAGCACCGGAACGGCCGCGCCACAGGTTTCCCCCGCCGATCACGATGCCCACCTGGGTGCCGCCATCAGCCACGCATTTGATGACCTTGGCCACCGCCATGATTTTCTCATGGTCAAACAGCCAGCCGTTTACTCCCAGCGCCTCGCCGGAGAGTTTCAACATGATCCGGTGGTAGGCCATATATCCCTCCCAATACTCAGATATGGCGGCGCTGAGCGCCGCCATATCCGTTTTCCTGCTATGACCAGCGCCTGGCTCAGGCCTGTTGGGTCATGGCTTCAATTTCACCGGCCAGGTCGCTGGCCTTTTTTTCGATGCCCTCGCCACGCTCATAGCGGGTGAAGCGGCGTACGGAAATCCTTTCCCCGCTGGCAAGCGCCGTCTCGTTCACCAAGGCCTGCACGGTGATGTCCGGGTTCTTCACGAAGGGCTGCTCCAGCAGGCACACTTCCTTGTAATACTTTTCGATCCGGCCTTCCACCATCCGGTCCACGATTTTTTCGGGCTTGCCCTCGTTGAGCGCCTGGGCACGGAGGATTTCACGCTCCTTGTCCAGGTTTTCCTGGGGCACATCCTCCTTGGACACGAACAGGGGATTGCTGGCAGCGATCTGCAGCGCCAAATCATGGCAAAGATCCTTGAATGTGTCGGTCTTGGCCACAAAGTCAGTCTCACAGTTAACTTCAACCAGCACGCCAATTTTGCCGCCCATGTGGATATAGCTGTCCACCAGGCCCTCAGCAGCAATGCGGCCGGCTTTCTTGGCATTGGCTGCCAGGCCCTTTTCCCGAAGGTACTCAATGGCCTTTTCCATGTTGCCGCCGGCCTCTATCAGCGCTTTCTTGCAGTCCATCATGCCTGCCTGGGTGCGCTCCCGCAGTTCTTTTACCATTACAGAGGTGATTTCCATTGTTCTAAACTCCTTATTCATAAAGCCCGGTCAAGCCTGGACTGAATCTTCCGTTTCTTCTTCATTGCCGGCATCTTCGGCCGATTCATCCTGCACGCCCTGTTTGCCTTCCAGCACCGCGTCGGCCATTTTACCTGAGATGAGTTTGACCGCGCGGATGGCATCATCGTTACCCGGAATCACATAGTCCACCAGATCCGGATCGCAGTTGGTGTCCACGATGGCAATCACGGGGATTTTCAGCGTACGCGCCTCGGCGATGGCAATGGCCTCCTTATGGGGGTCCACCACGAAAATCGCGCCTGGCAGGCCTTTCATGGTGCGGATGCCACCCAGGTTGTTGTCCAGTTTCTCGCGTTCGTGCATGATTTTGAACACTTCTTTTTTGGGCAGCACATCCAGCTGGCCGGACTCCTGCAATTTATCGATCTCGTTGAGGCGGTCAACGCGCGTCCTGATGGTGCGGTAGTTGGTCAGCATGCCGCCCAACCAGCGCTTGTTCACATAGAACATGTTGCAGCGCTTGGCCTCCTGCTCAATGGACTCCTGGGCCTGTTTCTTGGTGCCCACAAACAGCAGGCTCTTGCCCTCCATGGACAGGTTCCTGACAAACATGTAGGCCTCTTCGATTTTGCGGACGGTTTTCTGCAGGTCGATGATGTAGATGCCGTTGCGCTCGGTAAAAATGTAGGGCGCCATCTTGGGGTTCCAGCGGCGTGTCTGATGGCCGAAGTGCACACCTGCTTCCAGCAAGCTCTTCATGGAGATTACTGCCATTTGGGTCTACCTCCTTGTTGTTCCTCCGCGGGGTTCATCCTGGCCGGCCGCCCTTTCGGGCACAAGCGGACAGTCCCCCCGCGTGCGTAATACCGGAGTATTATAGCATGGCACCCCCTCATTGACAAGCGGCGGATGGGTATGGATAGTGTCGGCGATTTGTAGAATGAAGTGAAACCAGAAAGCTTATGAAACCCTGTATGATGGAATCAACACAAACACATCAAGAAGGGAGGATATGCACCAGAATGATTGCAGCAGGAAACGGGAAAAAGGGGAGCATCTTCGGTATGTGGACAGACAGAAACTGGAGGGGTTGGTCACCGCAAACCGCCTGTTGACACGGTAGAAAAACCTGAGTTACACAGACATGGCAAGAGCAATCGGAACGGGTCCCACAACCATATGCCGTGAGCTGCGGCGAGGAAGAGTTGGGCAAGTCGACTATCTGTGGAGGACATATGCCAGCTATTCAGCGGATGCGGCCCAGTCAGATTACCTCACCTGTGGCAGCGCAAAAGGCCGGAATTTGAAACCGGGAAACGATCACAAGTTTGCGCGGCATGTGGAAGAATAAGTTCTGGTGCAGAAATCCTCACCGGACGTCATCATCATGATACTATTTGAGGAGGGGAATCCTTACCGAACGGATATCTGCCACACACCTTGTATTCATATATCGAGAAGGGCGTCTTCGTGGACGTTGAACAAAGCGATCCTCGGCGTGGTGGTCGGCAGAATAAGAAGAAATTCACACATGTAAGGCGAGCGCATACCGCGCCGATAGGCATTACTGAAGGGACCGATTCTATCGGGCCAAACCCGTGCCTCCGCAGTGTGTCTATTATGATTTCCAGATCCAGTTTCCTCAGAGCAGCGCCCTTGGGGAGGGTCAGCAGACGGCCCGCGGTATGCAGCATACCCGGCCTGAGGATTTCGGCAAAACCATGCTCCGCCAAGAGGTCCTTGAGTTCCGGGTACCTAACGCACAAAGTGTATACCGATTCGTTCAGGGGCAGTGGTTCCCCCCCCCCATATTCACACCTCCATAGAGTGTTTGCCGCGGTGTGTGGGGCTTTACACTCTGGCCGGGAGTATGCCACACGCGGCGGAACAAAAGCTGCCCTGATATCACAGTGATATCAAGACAGCTATGCCTAAGTCTTCGGATGCAATGGCTGGAGCGTTTCCGCCCGCCACAATCCAGGTGCCGCTCAATCCTTCAGCATTCCCTCTGCCAAGTGCGCCACATTCTCTGCGGTGAAGCCATATTCCCGAAAGATGCGCTCCGCGGGAGCTGAGGTGCCGAAGTGGTCCAGGCCAAGCACACGGCCCTGTAGGCCCGTGAAACGGTACCAGGGCATGGTGGCGCCCGCTTCCACCGCCAGCCGCTTTGCCACCCGGTTCGGGAATACCATGTCACGGTATTCCTTGGGCTGTTCCAGGAAAATATCCATGGACGGCATTGAGACCACCGAAGCATTGACACCCTTGTCCTTAAGAAGTTCCCAGGCATCCACCAGCAGGTTGACTTCGCTGCCTGAGCCCATCAGGATAAGATCTGGCTGATCAAGCTGAGATTCCCTTAGCAGGTAAGCACCCAAAGCCACCTTGCCGGCAGTTTCCTTGTACTGCGGGAGGTTTTGCCGGGTGAGCACCAGGCTGGTGGGACCCTTGGCGGTCAGCGCGATAAGCCAGGCATCGGCCGTTTCGTTGGCATCGCAGGGACGGATGACCCGCATACCCGGCGTAGCCCTGAGGGCGGCCAGATGTTCAATGGGTTGATGGGTCGCGCCGTCCTCCCCCACCCCGATGGAATCGTGCGTGAGCACATAGATGACGGGCACTTGCATGATGGCGGAGAGTCGCATCGCTGCTTTCATGTAGTCCGAGAACACAAAGAAGGTGGAGCAGAATACCCTTAGGCCACCATGCAGGGCTATGCCGTTGCAGATGGCCGCCATGCTGTGCTCCCGGACGCCAAAGCGCAGATTTCGGCCTTGGCGGTTCTCGGCGCTGAAATCCCCTCCGCCGGTGATATAGGATTTGTTGGAGGGCGCAAGGTCAGCCGAGCCGCCCACCAGATTTGGCACCTTTTTGGCCAGGCGGTTGATCATATCGCCTGAACTGGATCGGGTGGCCTCAGCTTTCTCCTTGGCGAGACACACACCGCTGCCCGACACCAACTCGCCATAGGACAGCTCACTGTGCCACTGCTCCCATTCCCGGGCAAGTTCCGGGTAGGCATTCTGATAGTCGGAAAACATGGCTTCCCACTGTTGCCTGGCCTCTTTGCCGCGGCGCAGGCATTCTTCAGCGTGGGTATAGACCTCGGGAGCTACATAAAAGGGCTCACCCTGGATGTCGAGGGCTGCTTTAGTGCGAGCCAGTTCTTCCTCTCCCAGGGGCTCGCCATGAGCACTGGCCTTGCCCTGTTTAGCCTGGCTGCCAAAGCCAATGAAGGTGGGACAGATAATCAAGGTTGGCGCCGTGGCGTACTCAGACTGGCGCAGGGCTTCAAGCACCTGGCGGTAATCGTTGCCATCATCAACGCGAATAACCTGCCAGCCATAGGCCCTAAAGCGCGCGCCCACATCCTCGCGGAAGGCCAGGTCAGTGTCGCCCTCAATGCTGATCCCGTTGTCGTCATAGAGCACTGTCAATTTGCTCAGCTTAAGGGTACCGGCCAGCGAAGCCGCTTCACTGGTGATGCCCTCCATCATGCAGCCATCGCCCGCCAGCACAAAGGTGTGATGATCCACCAATGGGAAATCCGGCTTGTTGAACCTGGCCGCCAGCATGCTCTCAGCAATGGCGAATCCCACAGCATTGGCAAAGCCCTGGCCAAGGGGTCCCGTGGTGGTTTCCACGCCTTGCGTCAGCCCATGCTCGGGATGCCCCGGCGTAATGGACCCCCATTGCCGAAACAACTTTACCTGCTCAATCGGCATCTCGTATCCTCCCAGATGCAGCAGCGAGTAGATGAGCGCGCTGGCGTGCCCGTTGGAAAGGATGAACCGATCCCGGTTAGCCCAGGAGGGCGAATCCGGGTCATGCTTCATGGTGCTCAGCCACAGCGCATAGGCCATTGGAGCCATGCCCATAGGCGCACCAGGATGCCCGCTGTTGGCTTTCTGTACCATTTCGGCCGAAAGGACACGCAGCGTATTAATAGTCTTTTCCTGAATGTTCATTTATATACTTCTCCTCACCAATATTATCATAGCTTTGAATGCGGATGGTCGGACCCTTGTCCCGTGCCCAGTATCTTATCACATTCGGCCAAAACCGCACAATGTTCCTGAAGGCGGGTTTCAGCAGTATTCCTGCTGCCACTCCTTTGGTGGCATAAGTCCGCCAGCAGTGCTATAATGAAAATCGAAGTGTACCAATCAAAAGCCAACCAACAGGAGGCAACCCTATGAAAGCCATGGAGTTGGGCATTGCGCGCGCCAGAGAAACCATGAACGAAAACCTGGGCGGTCCTTTTGGCGCTGCTATCGTAGACGCGGACGGCCAGGTGGTGGCCGTTGCTTCAAACCTGGTCCTTGGCAAGCACGATCCCACCGCGCATGCCGAAATCAATGCTATACGGGAAGCTTGCCGGGCGCTTGAAACCCATGACCTCAGTGGCTGCGTACTGTATGCCAGCAGTTTCCCTTGCCCCATGTGCCTCGGTGCCATCATGTGGGCGAACATAAAGGCCGTTTACTACGGCTGCCGTCCTCAGGACGCCGCCGCCATCGGGTTCAGGGATGGCTTTATGTATGACTTCATCCGCGGCAACTGCCAGGATGCCGCTGTACTTCGCCTGGAGGAGATGCGCCGTGAGGACTGCCTTGAGCTTTTCAAGGAATACGCCGCGATGGATAAGCAGGTTTACTGATCTTCAGGTTTCAACTCGCGGGACACATGCAGTTTCAACAGTAATATGATGCTCCTGTCCATCGTCCTTCAGTTTGACGCGGACATCCTCCCGCTTGGCTGACCGGTCGGCCAGGAACCTCACATCAATAATATACACAGCGGAGCCATAACAATAGCGAATAGTAAAATCCCCAAACCGCGCGGGTACACAGGGGGACAGGATCAGGCTGTCCCCCTCTTTTCGCAAACCAAGGAAGTCTTTAAGGAACCCCTGGTACATCCAACCGCTGGAACCAGTGTACCAACTCCACCCTCCCCTTCCCGTTATCGGTGCTTGGTATGAAATATCAGCGCTCATCACATAGGGCTCGTTTTTATACACCAGGGCGTCCTCCCTGTTGAGGGCGTGGTTAATGGGATTAAGCATTGAAAACAGGCGGTAAGAGCGTTCGCTGTCACCCATCTGCGCAACGGCGGCTGCCAGCCAGATGGCTGCGTGAGTGTATTGCCCTCCATTTTCCCGCACACCAGGATAGTATTCCTTGATATAGCCGGGGTTTTTCTCCGTCTTATTGAAGGGCGGAGTCAGCAATAGTGATACGCCTTCCTTCTGAAGTACCAGGTGATTCCAGGCAGAATCCAAGGCCTGCCTGGATTTGTCCATATCCCCGGCGCCGGAGAGGACGCTCCAGGACTGGCTGATGGCGTCTATCATGCACTCCTCATTTTCATGGGAACCCATCTTGCTGCCGTCATCATAGAAAGCCCGCAGGTACCATTCCCCGTCCCAGGCGTTTTGGTCAATACTCTCTTTAAGGGTCGCTTTCATAATTAGCAGCGAATCCGCATATGCGCCATCTCCCATGCGGCGGGCCAGAGGGATGAACCGCTGCAGCACCGCATAATAAAACCAGGCCAGCCAAACACTTTCACCCTTTCCTTCAATGCCCACCCGGTCCATGCCGTCATTCCAATCGCCGCCGCCAATCAGCGGGAGCCCATGTTCACCCAGATTGGTGCGCCTGATAGCCCGCTTGCAGTGCTCATAGAGGGTGCCGGTTTCCGGCGACACCTCCGGGGTGAACATCATATCGTGCTGGCCATCGGCCAAAACAGGCCCTTGGATAAAGGGGGTCACCTCTGAGAGAATGCCCAAGTCGCCGGTGGCCTCAATATATTCAGCCGCCACATAAGGCAGCCAAAGCAGGTCATCGGTGATTCTGGTTCTGACCCCCAAGCCAGTCGGCGGATGCCACCAATGCTGTACATCTCCCTCCGGGAACTGCCGCGAGGAGGCAATCAGAAGCTGTTCCCTTAATATATCCGGTCGCGTATGTACCAACGCCATGGCGTCCTGCAACTGGTCGCGGTAGCCAAAAGCGCCACCGTTTTGATAAAACGCGGTTCGTGCAAACATTCTGCAAGCGATTGTTTGATAGAGAAGCCACCCGTTGAGCAAAATATCGGCAGCCCTGTCAGATGAAGATACCTGGACCTTGCCCAACTGACGCTCCCAATACGCCCTTACGCCGCAAAATTCCTGCTCAACCTCCTGAGGGTTCCGGTACTTGTCGCACAGGGCGGGAATGGCATCATCCTTTCCATAGCCCAGGCCAAAAAGCAGCTTGCGGCGTTCCCCCATCGCCAGCCTCACGGATATCTGGATCACCCCGCAGGAATCAAGCCCCGCCCCCGTGGCGTTTGAAAGGCTTCCTTCAGCCTTTAACGGCTGCTGTATGCTGCCGCCGCGGCCGAAAATCTCCTGTCGATCGCCCGTGTAACCAACCACGCGCTCGGAAGAATAGATAAATGCCCGATACCCGCGATATTGCTCATTATAGACGTTTTCCGCCGCCAGATACTCCCGCGCGTTGTTAAAGGAGGTGACAATATAAGGATTTGTGCTGTGGCGGTTCACGCCCAGCACCCACTCAACATAGTAAGTCAAAGTCAGGCTAAGTTCACGCCCCGCGTTGTTCTCCAGTTCCAGTTCCCATACCTTGACCGGGTTATCTACGGGAACAAAAACGCACAATTTCTGGGCCAGTCCGCCCTCCTCCCGGGAGAATACGGAGTATCCAAACCCATGCCGCACCCTGTAAACGCCGTCTGAACGGCCAAGGGAGGCCGTAGACATCACCCGCCCGGTCATGTTGTCCCGGATATAAATCACCTCAGCTGCCGGATCACTTACCGGGTCGTTTGACCATGGGGTAATCTTGTTCTCCCGGCTGTTGAATGCCCAGGTATGCCCAGCGCCTGTCTCAGACACGGTGAAGCCGAAGTTCCGGTTCGCGATGACATTAATCCACGGAGCCGGCGGACGGTTGTTCCCTTCCAGGATGATCTCATACTCACTGCCGTTTCGGGCGAATCCACCAAACCCGTTAAAAAACTCCAGGTCTGCCTTTGCATCTGGCAATCCGAATCCCTCCTGTGTCCTGCCCTCAGCGGGCGGTACTACTCTTTCTGAAATAGATGCCTGTCTCCGCAGTAAAGACCACGCTGGCCGCAGTATACAGTAAATCAGTATCCGAAGGGCTCAGCTCATATGAATGAAGGAAATGAATACCCGGCTTCTCTCGTCCACTGTCAAAAATTTTAAGCGTGCTGGTCATTCCGGCCAGCATCTCACCCAACTCGTTCATATACCCGTACCTCCCTTCGGCCAGAATAATCAGATCAGTTCGCACCAAGTTTATACCCATGTACTCATAGATCTTCAGCGCATCCCTGACCAGCCCTGCATCGTCTGTAGACCTAACCACCAACAGCATGATTGGGTTATCACCTGATATGCCAAAACGCCATAGTCCGCTCTGCCCGCTCCAGTTGCGCCGGATGTTCTCAGCCGGTCCCCTGTAATGTCTGAAGGGATAGTAAATCTGCCGGATGATATTCTGAAATGCGCGATACTGGCTGCCCGTCATGTCCAGGTATTTCAGTTCTATCCTGCTCTGCTGGCGGAAGCGCTCAATGGCGTCCTCCACGCGGTAAGGAATGGAGAACTTGTCACAGGCGGCTATTGCCTTCCCATAATCCGGGAAGAGGCCGCTAAAGAAGGTCACGGTGGCTTCCTCCCCCATCCTGAGCGTCAGATGCACCTGCAGACTCATGATAGGGTCACTGGAAAAGTCAGTGCTGTTGGACAGAGGTGCACCATCCCGGATAACCTGAGGGTTCCTGAGGGTATTGTTTCGGCCGACAAAATGAACGCGGCTGGTTTCGTGAGCCAGAGTTTCTTCAATCCGGGCGTTCCCTCCCAGCATATGAAGGGCACAGAGTCCCTTCCCCTGGCCTCCCCGCCGCCGTGAGATCAACGCACGCCGTTCCGGGAGATATTCTGACTCGATGAACAGTTTGTTGAATGCCGGGTGACTGGACTCCGCTGCCTGGGTATCAAGCGCTGTCTCCAAAAAGCTGGTAATCTCCAATTCCCGTGTACGCGTGGATAAGTTCTTCAGTTTCACTCGCCTCATTTCCAGGCTGTCATCCGGCGCCATGCTCACCGCCATGGAGGTGGAAATACCCTTGTCCTGGCGCAGGAACTCAGCCTGATGGGCCGAGAAGATCACCTGGTATTTGTCCGGCTTGACCCGCGTAGGGTGGAAGGATGCGCTCCAATAGGTATTTAGGCTTGAATCCCGGATATAAATATAATGCCCGGTATCAGCCAAGGTGTCAGGACGCCAGCGATAGAGCATCGTGTCCTGCCAGACGCTGAATCCATCGCCATCTGATGTCACCAGCATCGAATAGCTCCCGTTTGACATGTGGTTTGCTGAGGGCACCGGTAAATCAGTGGACTTGACATAGCGGATGTTGTTGCTCTCATCCTCAACGATTTCCCGCTTCTTGAACTGGATGGTGTACCCTCTGCGCGAGGGTGAGGCGAAAAGGGACTGGTGCTTCTCTTCCAGCAGCGCCTGGGCAGCTTTGACCATGGGCGTTTCGTGGAAGCGCCGGCGCATGATACCGCGGTTGAGGTAGTTGTCAATAGCGGCAAGGCTCATCCCCTGGTGATGCGCCATGAACGACCTCACGATGCAATAGTCCTTCAAAGTCACTGGGTCGGGTACTGTGAAATCGATGGCTTCATAGAAACCGTATTCGCCAAACGCGCCGTGCTCCTGGAGTGATTTCAAGTTGGCAATGGCTTTATCCCCAGCATATTCCAGGGCCAACATGGTGGAATAGGGCGATACGATCTGCATATCCCTGTAAACAGGCTGAAGGCGCAGTTTGGGCACGCCGAAGGCCTTGTATTGGTAATTCTGCTGGACATCAAAGCGATGATACTGGGACTCCGACATTCCCCAGGGGATACCGAAGCCCTTGGCATAGCGCATCTGCTGGATGACCGCGGCATTGGACGAGTCCTCGAATACACTGTCGCGATACTCGCGGATAATCAGGTGATTCATCAGATATTCGAACATCGTTCCACTCCAGGAAACGTGCACTGGCCTGCCTCTGATGATGGTCAGCGGCCGCCCCAGGCGCTGCCAGTGGCGCACCGGTACATCGCCCTTGGCGATGGCCAGAAGGCTCGTCAGCATGGATTCAGAGGCGATCAGGTCATAACAGCTGTGGTCATAAGTCTGAGTTGTGGCATTGTAACCGATATAAAACAGCTTCCTTTTCGTGTTGAAAAGACTACGGTAATCGGCATCCTCATTGATTCTGTCAATGGTATCGACCATAGTGCGTATGCGCCCAATCAAGGCCGTCCCCGCCACATTCCCCTCACGGGACAGGTCCGAAATCGTCGCCCTCTCCACCATGGCGCGGTGCTGGAGGCCCAGATGATCAATCTCCTCCTTTAGGCCATTGGCCAGCCGCATGAAATCCCGCACCTCCTGGGTTGGGGTATGTTCCGCCTTACGCGCAAGGGTTGTCAGGATTGCTGCCAAATCCTCGGCCAGGTCCCCATAGTGTGTGTAATTCCCATGAAGAGTAACCCCAGCGTTTATTGTAAGTAAAAGCCCACTTAGTTCCTCCACCATACGGTCGGAGACAATGGGCGCCCCCCGCATCTCAAGGAGACCGTTCTTAAGGGTGAGCAAGTATCCCAGGAAGTTGCCGCTGTCAACAGTGGATATATAATGGGGCGCCAGGATTTCCAGGCTGCGGGTGTCATACCAGTTGTACAGGTGTCCTTGCCAAGTGGGCAGATTCACAACCGTCTTCAGCACCGACTCGATATAGCCAATCACACCCGCCATCGTCTCCAGGCCCAGATCCCAGGCAGAGAGGGCAGAGAGGAGCTGAAGGCCAATGTTGGTGGGAGAGGTTTTGTGGGTCAGCTGTTCCTTGCGGCCCAACTGATAGTTGTCAGGACACAGCATATTGTTCTCGGGCGCAGAAAAATCCAGAAAAAAGCGCCAAGTTCGCCTTGCGGTCTCCACAAGGATACGGCTGGCCTCCTGGCCGGGCTCCCAATCATCCTTCCCCTGGCAGCTAATCAGGTAAGCGATCAAGAACGACATCCCCCACATGGCCGCCGTCAGCGCGTAAACAAGTCTCGCCACCGGGGGCATCGGTACGCCGACCAAAGCCAGCGCAAAAGCAATCGCGATCGGCAGGGTGGGCCACATATGGGTCAAGTAATGCTGGGGTGTATTGGCGGCCGCCCGTTCGGCTTGGTCAGCAGTATCCCAGCGAAGAAAATTCCTTTTGCTCACCAGGTAGCGGTACACCGTTCGGACAATGGCATCCAATGCATAATATGCCTCAAAAGGAACAAAGATCAGGTCAAAAACGGCTTGGGAGAATAAAAAAACCAGCTCCTGGAAAAGCTTGCGGTAAAGCACCACATAACGCCTTCCCCGCGTCCAATGAACCACCAGCCCTATCCCAACAGCAAGAAGGTCAAGAGCCGGAGAGAGAGCCAACACCGCGAGCCACAGCCACCAAAGGCCCGGGAAGATTAGCAAGTTCAGGAAAATCATGAGCAATCTGCTCAGCGGTTCCAGGCTTGCGCGCAGGTCATCCAGAATTTTCCACTTGGACAGCGGACCCAAATCGCGTTTGAACAGCCAAGGCAGCAGCTGCCAGTCTCCCCGGATCCAGCGATGCTGCCGCTTGGCATAGGCGGCAAAACTACCCGGAAAGTTCTCCACGATGTGCGCGTTCCACGTGAAAGCGGTACGGACATAGCAGCTTTCCAAAAGGTCATGGCTTAACACCCGGTTCTCAGGTATGACATTGTCCAGCAAGTCATGAAATACGCGCACATTATAGATGCCCTTGCCCACAAATGTGCCGGTGTTAAACACATCATGATAGACATCAGAGATTGCCATGGAATAATTAGGCAACCCTGTCTTCCCGGAGTACACCCGTTGAAAAAGACTGCTTACAGAGTCGCTGATGTGGTTCATCACCTGCGGCTGAATGATGGCATAGCCCTCAGTGACCTTCTTTTTTACCGGATCCACCACTGCGCGGTTAAGGGGATGGTCAATCAGCCCCACCAGGCGTGAGGCATTGTCCAGCACCAGGTCCGAATCAGCGTCCAGGGTGATGACATAGCGCGTGCTCAAAAGCAACTCCGGCTTTGTTAGAATATCAACAAAGCTAGTGTTCTCTTGGTTTTCGCCGCTAAGAAGGCGATTGAACTCCTCCAGTTTTCCACGTTTGCGCTCCCAGCACATCCAGCAGTCTTCGGACGCATTGAACCTGCGCTCCCTGATAAGCAGGGAGAACTTGGGCAAAGTCCCCCGAGTATCGGCGTTCAGTTCACCTATACGGGTCACCAATGCTTCCCTTATCCCAGCATCCTCCGGCATTTCCTTCTGACTGGCATCGGCGTAGTCCGCCAGCAGGGCGAAATGAAGATTGGTCTGCCGGTTAGCCAGATGGTGCCTTTGCAGGCGATTTAGATATTCAACCCCCTGCTCCTTTCTGGAGATAATCACCGGCATGACCACCAGGGTTCGGGCGTGATCCGGGATGCCTTCCTTGTAATCCATGGCGGGCAGGCTCTTGGCTGGGATGCTTCGGGTAAATAAACTGTTGGCGATTTTGACAGCCAGTCCGAATATCACAGGAGCAACCGCCAGCGCCATCAACGCATAGCGCCAGATTCCATCACCCATTCCTCCCTGCGCCAACGCCAGCCATAGCAAATGGAACATCAGCAGCGCCAAACCACCCAGGCTGACAAAATACAAGAGACCTTTGATATTGGGCGGCTCGCTGGTGCTGGCCTTCATCCTCTTGCGAATTGTGTGCTTGAGGATTTTGGCTCCCTTCCCCAGCAAATAAACGCCGACATGATTGGCTTGATTGAGATTTGGTTGTCCAGCTTCAGCCAGGCTCATACATCTTTTGGCGACATGTATTTCCGGAATGCCATATCGTATCGCCAGTTTTGCCACTTCGTGCCGGTACAGCCCACGGCTCAGGCTATCCATCTGAGGATACACCCCAGCAGGGTCTTTGGAGAGGATGCCCTCCACAGCCGACAACTCCTCAAATATCGCCTCTTCATTGATCTCGCCCAACTCGCGCAGGCTGGCAATGGGGTTTCGTATGGCGGATTCAAGGATGGACTCCTGCCGGCTTTCTTCCATAAAGATATCAACGGAACTCGTGCTTTCCCACTCATCCGCAAAATGAAAGACGATATAGCGCCTGACCATGTCCTCATCCAGGGACAGGTTTCTCATCAGATAGAGGACATGGCTGTGAAAGTAGATGCCACCCTTACGCTCCCCCATATGGGTTAGGAGGTTGGATATATCCGGATATTCCTGATCCGGCTCAAAGTGCTCCTTGACAAACAGATCCGCCGCTGCCTTGGTATCAGCTACATCGGTAATCTTCCAGGTGACTTCCAGAATGTGCTCCAACATTGCCAACCCGACCATTTCCGGCAGCATCTGCAACTCCCGGTCAGTCAGTGGTTCCGCCTGTTGGTAGGCTTTCAGCATATGAAGGATGTTTTCCTCGCTCAGATATCCGTCGCTTATCTCTATCATCAGACCAGCTATGACATAGATCCGTGGCAAACCCTTCCATTTGGTGTTCCTAAGCACGGGCATGGGCATTATCCCAGTGGTGGAGAAGTTCAACTTCTTGATTTCCCGGTAAATCATCTGGAAGTTGTCAATCAGCCATCGGGCGGAGGGGATCAGCGCTAGAAGATCACTTGGCATCTCCTCGATCTTCTCGCGGATGGCGTTCATCTGATGATGGATTCTTTTGCTGTTGGTAATGACAATACTGTGCCTCTGCCAGCGCACCCCTGTCAGCCTGGAGGAAAGTTCAGCCATTTGCGCGGCCCATTCCTGCGGTCCCGCGCCTTCCGGTACAACGCCCCCATGGTCCTCCCACCGGGGTAATCCCTTCTTTCCGGCGAACATCAACAATCCCCCTTTCCCCAAAAAACAGATATCCTCACAGTCAGTATAACCAATAAACCGACAGCCGTAAAAACATCAAAATAGCGTACCGAACCAGGGCATGCGATACGCGATCAGTTGGGAAGCCTGATGGGGGCAAAATGAAAAACTGCCGGAGCGAAATCTTATCAATAATATCCACCGTCTGCTCGCATTTTTCTTCTACGCCTCTTCCGGTTGGCACTGGGTAGGGCAGCGGCCAAGGTTATGGCTTTTCTGATTGATACTTAAGCGGACATCACCCGGAAGGCAATCTGTCAGGATACGCGCCCTGCCCTTAAGGAAAAGGCCTGGACCGATATTTCTTTGCTATGGGCTGGGAGGAGAACAGCCCATAATTCTTTATGAAAGCCAAGGGCTTGCCATCGTGCCACCGGGATGAAACAGCGCATGGCTTTGCATCAAGCAGCTACAAGCCGCCCAAGCGATCAGTCCCGCTGGACAGGATCACGGACATAATCCCCAAGAAGGCTGGCTGTCCTATGAACGCATAGGAATAGAATAACATGAAGCAATTTGCATGGTAATTTCATCATTCCTGTGATATCTTGGTAACATCCGGCGGCAAGCAAGATCCCCTGCCGCCGGATAATCATGGTCAGAAGGATGATATATGCCATATCTGGGTCATCTGGCGGCTCTTGGGGCCGCCCTGTGCTGGACGCTCAACAGCCTGGTCATGGAGCGCAAGGGCCGCGGTCTCTCCAGCTGGGGGCTGAATATGCTCACCAAGCTGGGCGGGCTGATTCTGGTAAGCACGCTGGCATGGCTATTGGAGGGCAGGCTCATCCCCCAGGCTAACGCCAGCCAATGGAGCTTGCTCCTGCTTTCAGGCTTTATCGGCTTTTCGATTGGCGACGGTTTTCTTTTTACCGCCTTTCAGCAGATTGGCGCCCGGCGCACCATGCTGATCTTTTCCGCCAATCCCGTCCTGGCAGCCATCCTTGGCTGGGCGTTGATGGGGGAAGCGCTGACCATCCAACATATCATCGGTATCCTCCTGGCAGTAAGCGGCATCATGCTTGTTATCCGCGGTGATGTGCCGGCAGGCAGCAAAGCCGCTGGCTGGCAGGGCATCCTCTGGGCAACGCTGGCCACCCTGGGCCAGGCCGCGGGAGTGATACTCAGCAAGCTTGGCCTGGCTACCCTCGACGCGGTTCCCGCAGCCCAAATCCGGCTGATCGGGGGTGTTGTGGGCATGGCCCTGATTCTGACAGCCATCAAGCGCTGGAACCGCCTTTTCCCCATTCTGAAATCAGAAAGCGGGCTTCAGGTCCTAACGGTCAGCATCGTATTGGGAACGTTGGTGGGGATGGTGTTATCCATGCTCTCCATCAAGCTGATTCCCGCAGCCATCGCTTCTATTCTTTTCAGCCTGATGCCGGTAATGATTCTGCCTCTCTCGGCTTTTGTTCTTAAAGAAAAAGTTAATTCCCGCGAAACCCTGGGAGCCTTGGTCACTGTGGCTGGGGTAAGCTTGTTGTTCCTTTAGGTTTCATCAACAAAATTGATAAAACTGCGGACAAAAGCGCAAGCGCCGCCACACCAACAAATGCCATTGCAAACCCCAGACCGTCAATCATCATGCCTGTCACGATCGGGCCAAGTGTCATCCCAATGCCATAGACTGCCTGAAAAAAGCCCATGGCCACTGAGCGCTGGGCTGGTGCTGTGTCCCGGACACACTGGCCCAGGAGCACGGCAAAAGTGAGTGTGGCAGAGACGCCGCCCACAACTTGCAGGGCGTAAAGCTGCGCAAGATTAACCACTAAGGGCAATATCAGGCAGTACAAGGCCGCCAAAAGAAAACCTAACGCTACCACATAATGCGCCCCTGTTTGCCTTGTACTACCGCGGCCTATAATGATGTTTGACAGGGTATTGGGCACCAGCAGTGCAATTTGAAGCAGGCTCATATCTTGTTGACCAGCGCCAAGGCGCATGGCCACATTGACAGTGAAGGTATTATAGCTGCCAAATGATACCCACATGGCCAGGATTCCCAGAACGGAGGTAGCCATCAGGTATGGGTTCCCGGCAGCCTTCATCATGTCGCGGATGCCCAGGGCCTTCTTCGGCACACGCTCTTCCTTGATGTTGAGCGCCAGAACCAGTGCCAGGGCGCCCGCGGCCAGGCTTGCCACGAAGGATGCCCGCACATTCCATACCAGCAGCAACAGCGCCATCAGCCCATATCCGGCCAGGCGCCCGGCGATATTGGCTGCGTTTAGTTGAGTGATCCGCCTGGGTCCTTCATCAGCTGGGAAGAGAGCGCTGAACAGCACCGTGAAGGACACCCAGGAAGCGGCGGCAGCGCCCCCCAGAATCCGGGAGATCAGAAATCCGCCTGGTGAATAAAACAGCAAATAGCCTGCTGCCGACAATGCAACCAAAGCACAGCCAGTGACCACAAAGGGTTTTTTTCTTCCCATCCGGTCAGACCACAACCCCAGAGGAATACGAATAAGCGTCTGGCTTAAGCCGTATCCGCCCGCCACCAGGCCCATGAAAGTGGCGCTCATCCCCATGCGCTCAAGTTCCGGGTTAATGTAGGGTGTAAAGGCATATTGGCTCAGCCAAAAAAGCCCTGTCACCAAAACAAGCAGCCTGGCTTGTGCGTTGGTTTCTGTGGCAGACGCGCGTTGCATACAGTGTTCCCTTCAAAATGTGTTCCGCATCACTGTACGCCGGTGGGCCCTTAAGGTCAACCAGGAAGAACAGATACATGAAAATGGAGCCGTCACAATTGGCGGCTCCTGAATCAAGTGCAGCGCAGCACTTAGCTGATATCCCTGATAGCCTTGAGCACTTCCTGAACATCGGGCAACTGCGGAATGTCATAAACCTTGATCCATCTCACAATTCCTTCTTCATCCAACAGGACGTTTGCCCGGCCGGAAGATCCCATTTCTTCCACAAACTGGCCATAAGCCTTGGCTACCTTGCCGTGGGGGTAAAAATCTGCCAGTAGCTTGGTGTTTTTGATACTCAGCGCCTTCGCCCACGCACCCTTGCTGGGGGAGGGGTCGGTGCTCATCCCAAGGGCAACCGCGTTTAATTTGTCGAATTCATCTTTATGGGTCTCAAGGGCGCGCATCTGATCGGTACACACACCGGTAAAGGCAAAGGGATGCCAGGACAATAAGACCTTCTTCCCCCGGTAATCCGACAGGCTCACTGTATCACCCTTCTGATCCGGCAAGGAAAAATCAGGCGCTTTCTGGCCAATTTCTATCCGCATAATGTTTTATCTCCTCCAAAATCATTGTTCATGGCGTATAACTGTGATATACCCCGGAAAACAAGGACCTAGACAGGGAGCAGAAGGGATCGGTATCACACGCAGAAGTGCACCATGCGCAGGAGCTCGTAATAATCATCCGTTTCAAACCGTATCGTGTGGCTGTCCAGCGTGCGCATACCAGGGTAGAAGCTTGCCCGGAAGGCGCGCTGCACCTCACGGAAACGGAGCTTTGCTTCCAGGCGTTCGGGGATCCGCGGAAGATTGCCTTCCAGGTTGTTTTTGAGCGCTTTATAAACACCCTCCCGAATCCGTTTTACCGCCTCATCGGGATGGATGCTGCGCACAGCTCCCCCCTTCCCCCTGTTCACCGGCACGATGGTGAGATTTGGAATCATCTCACGCATCCGATCACACAAGCCCTGGTCTCCGGTAACAGCAGCCAGGGGGACACCATAATAGGCGGCGGCATAGGTGTTGAGCAGCGCTTCGCTCACCGTATCGCCATTTAATGTAAACCAGACCAGGTTGGTGTCCATGGTGTGTGCCAAGGGGTTGCTTCCGGTTCCGGCGGCATCGTGGTAGCCGGTGAAGACGGCAGCTGAAAAACGCTCATCGATTCCGTGCATCATACACAGGGGATCTGGCGCCCAGCCGCGTATGATCTCCACCTGGCGAGGCAAAAGGCCGGCATCCAGGTTGCGTGCGCTGTCATGTGCGTCCCGCACCAGGATATGCTCCACCCCCGCCTCCAGCGCCCCTTCGCAGGCAGCGGCAACCTCCCGTGTCATCTGACGGGCATAGGCCGCATAGTCCGGCCGGTTCCGGCTGGTCTCATCCCAATGGGCGATACCGCAAGTGCCCTCAATATCAGCTGAGACAAACAGTTTCTTCATGTCTTTTCCTCCTCAAATCGAAAGCTGCCCTCCAGCAGGATTTCTTTCCCGTTCACCCGGACCATCAGTGGCTCCCCTTTTACCAGGCTTAGGCTGCCGCCCGTTTTGTCGACCTCAAGGCGGAGCTCACGATCCCGGTAGACAAAGGAAAACGCGTAACCTTCCCAGAGAACAGGCAGATAGGGCGTGAGGCTTAGGCCCGCCGAGGTACGCATGCCAGCAAATCCCTGAGCAATAGCAAGCCATGCCCCAGCCATGCTGGTCACATGGAGCCCATCGGCGGTGTCCCGGTTCACATTGTCAAGATCCAGCCGAGCGGTGCGCAGGTACAATTCCATAGCCTTCCCACGATATCCAAGCTCCGACGCCATGACACTATGAAGGCAGGGAGACAAACTGGACTCGTGCACGGTCATGGGCTCATAGAAATCAAAATTGCGCCGCTTTGTTTCCCGGTCATACAGATGGCCAAGGAAATAAAGGCCCTGAAGAACATCGCCCTGCTTGATGAAACAGGAACGCAGGATCCTGTCCCAGCTCCAGTGCTGATTGATGGGACGTTCTTCCGTGGGAATCAGGCTTGCAGGTATCAATTCCTTGTCAAGGAACGTGTCATGCTGGACAAAAATTCCTTTTCCCTGATCCTCAGGGTAGTACATCCGGGCGCTGATATCGCGCATCAGCGCCATTTCTTCAGCAGCAAGGCCCAGTTCTTCCGCCCTGCCAACTCCGGCGTTCCCAAGCGCTTCCAGGAAAATATCGAGGCACCAGGCAGCAATGCGATTGGTATACCAGTTATTGTTCACATTGTTCTCGTATTCATTGGGCCCAGTCACACCGTGAATCATGTAAAGACCGGTCTGGAAATTTTTATGTACACGGCCCGCCCAAAAACGCGCAATGCCAAGCAGCACCTCCAGCCCCTCGCCAATGAGATAGCTCCGGTCCCCGGTAGAGGCCGCGTAGTGCCAAATGGCATAGGCGATGGCGCCGTTTCGGTGAATCTCCTCAAAAGTGATCTCCCACTCATTGTGGCACTCAATGCCGTTGAATGTGACCATGGGGTAGAGCGCCCCGGGCAAGCCCTGCTGCCGGGCATTGTGATAAGCGCCCGGCAGCTGCCCATGACGGTAGCGCAGCAACTGAAGCGCCGTTTCCTGCCCCAGGGTGGCCAGGATGGCAGGGAAGCAGTAGGCCTCAGTATCCCAGTAGGTCGCGCCGCCATATTTTTCGCCTGTAAATCCCTTGGGCCCGATATTCAACCTTGCGTCTTCTCCGGTGTAGGAGGAAAAGAGGTGGAAAAGGTTGAAGCGGATGCCCTGCTGGGCAGCCTTGTCCCCTAAGATTTCCACATCGGCCATGGCCCACTTCTTCCTCCAGGCGGCCTCATGCTCCTTCAGAAGGCTTTGAAAGCCACATGCTGTATGGAACTCTGCCAACTCCCGCGCCCGGGCAGCCAGGCTGTCCATGGGAAAGTCCCGGTCAGTGGTGACAGCTACGATTTTAACAATTGTGGCAGTCTCCCCGGCGCTAAGGTCTTTCACAAACCCGGCGGCCACCAAGCCCGGATCCTGGCGCGTACCGATAGGTGCCATATCCGTTTCCAGCTGGAAAGCGCCAGCCACGGCGAAACGGGGCGTTCCAAAAGGATTTTCCTTCGTACGGGCCAGTATCCAGCCGCTCCCGGCTTCAGCATCACTGTCCAGTATATCCCAGAAAACCTCGCCATAGTTGGCGTCCTCATTATGCACATTACCATCCAGGCAGGCCTCGATCTCCACCCGGGCCGGAAAACTGCTGGCTACCTCATACCGGATGGCCAAAAGGTTTTTCTGCGCCATAGACACAAACCGCAGGGCGCGCACTGTCACCTCGCCTCCGCCAACAAGCACCCGCATTTCACGGCGGAGGGTGCCTTTCTCCATGTTCAGCACCCGCTTGAAAGAAAGGACCTGGTTAAACCCCGCGTCCACCAGCTGCCCGTTAACCTTCACATGAAGCCCAATCAGGTTCATGGCATTGATGGCTTTGCCGAAATACTCCGGATACCCGTTCTTCCACCAGCCAACCCGGGTTTTATCGGGAAACCAGACCCCTCCCAGATAGGTGCCCCGGTGGCTGTCCCCGGAATAGTCTTCCTCAAGGTTTCCCCTGAGTCCCATATAGCCGTTGCCCAGGGATAGCAGGCTTTCTGAAAAGCGCATGTCGCTGGGTTCAAGCGTGTTTTCAATCACCTGCCAAGGGTGTATTTCAAAACGGCTGTGCATCGTTTTCTCCTACAGGTCGCGTCGGGAAAATGCCCATGCGCCAAAACCGGCCAGAATCAAGGCGATTGGCAGGCCCAGGGCAGATAAGAGTAATTTTGATGTATCTGCAATCAGTTCCTGCCCTTTAAAGAGGGAGAATGGTGTCAGCGAGCCCAACCAGCGCGGCCAGCCCGCCAGGCGTGATGGCAGCAGCAAACCAAGGAACAAGCCAACCACGAGCCCCCCCATCCGCATGGCGCTGATACGACCGGGGGATGCCGCCGCGACCCAAACCATTACACCCCCTGCCGGCAGCGATGAGAGCATGAGCCCCATTGACATCCTCAGGAGGGCCAGGAAATCCGCCTGCCCCCCCAGAAAGATGAAAACGCCTGCTACCTGCCCCAAAAAAACCGCCAGGGAAATGATCAGCGCTTCCAGTACCACCAGCCAAAAGAGCGTCAGGATGATCGGACCTCTCCTGTGGGGCGCGGCCAGGCGCTGGGCAATGCGGCCGTCCCCAATGGGCCGGGCGACGAGCCGCAGGGCAAGCGTCTGGGCGTTTGCCACAAACATCGCCGGCAGCAAAAAACCGTACAGTACACCCATCATATGAACCGGCAGGTTGGCGCTGCCGGCATAGCCCAACAGACGGGTGAAAAAAGGCACTTCTTCAGACCAGAGGCGCAATTTGGACAGCATATCAGGCGTGTACAGCCAAACCGCCGCCAATCCCAACAAAAAGGATACCATCGCCAGCACGAACAGCCGGCGCAGCAGTTGCTTCAATTCAAACATGAATAATGACGGTATCATACTACATCATCTCCGTGGAATCTGAGGAAACTCTCTTCACTGTCTTCCCGGCCGCCCACCAGGTCAAACACCGTGTATTTTGCAAGCGTCTGGATGAGCACCTGTGGGCTTGCCGGGATGGCCACCAGCGCCCGGGAGCCTATCACTTCCACTGCCGTCTCCCACTCGGCGGCAAAGGCCGCCGCCTGGGCTGCGTCTTTAAATGTGATGTGATAGACCTTCTGCCGGGTAAGGGCCAAGGCCTCCACCGGCTGGGAAAGCACCAAGCGCCCCTGGCGGATGATGGCTACCTGCGTGCAGGTACGCTGCACTTCTTCCAGTACCCGGGAAGTGATCAACATCGCCTTTCCCTCTCCCCGCCGCTCCCGGATGAAGTCAGAAAGCGCGTTCTTCTCCATGGAATCAAGCCCGTAAAATGGTTCATCCAAAATGGTGACCTGGGCATCCGTCATCAACGCAGCCATCAGCCCCAGCTTTTTGCGTCCGGTTTCCCCCAGGCTTATTGCCCGCCCGGTAAGACCGATATCAAGCCGCTCTGACAGGCGTCTGGCCTTCTCAGGATTATATCCACCGTGGTACCTGGCCTGGAAGCGCAGCCAGCTATCCCCTGTTGCCCGGGATTCTATGGCAGGGCTGGCGGCGGCATAGGCCACCTCCCGCTGGATCTCATGCCTTTTGCCAAAACAGTCTTTGCCAAAAATCTGAGCGCTGCCTGCATCCGGCCGGCAAAAGCCCATCAACAGGCGCACCAGGGTGGACTTGCCCGCGTCTGTTGGCCCCAGAACACCCAGGGCTTCCCCAGCCTTCACTTGAAGGGAAAGGCCGGCAATGCCGCCCCCCCCCTCATAGAATTTGCTCAGTCCCTCACACCGAATCAATATGCTGCTCCTTCTCCGCCCGGCGGTGCTCCCGCCTGCGCACATGCTCCGCAGTCAGCCGGTAGATGACCGCCGCCAGCGGAATGAACAGCAGCATCCCAGCAATCCCGAACATCCCGCCACCAAGGGTCACGGCCACCAGCACCCAGATGGAAGGAATTGCGATGGCGCCTGACATGATGCGCGGATAGACCACCGAACCCACCAACTGCTGCACAAGCAGAAAAGCCAGCAGGAACCAGCCCGCCTGGCCCGGGTCAGCGGTGAATACCAGCAGAAGGCCCAGGATCCCAGATATATAGGGGCCGAAAATCGGGATAAAACTGGCTACAAAGGTAATCAGGCCGATCAGCACGGCGTAGGGGAAGCCAAAAACGGCCAGTGCAGCCATGGTGAGCGCTGAAGAGAGTATGGACTGAAGCAGCTGTCCACCGATGAAGTTGGAATAAGCCTTCAACAGCAAATGCAGAATGTGCTGAACAAAAGCGTCTGCCTTGGGCGGAAGCAACGCGGTCAGCAAGCGGCTTAATTGGGCTCTGATACGCTCCTTTGAAAACAGGAGATAGATGGCAAACACCAGGCCAATCCCCACGTTCAGAACAAACTGCGCGGCGGAGATAACCATGCCGGAGGAGCTGCTGAGGCCGCCGATCAAAAACTGGTAAGCCCGTTGGAACAAGTCTCTGACCCCGCTCTCATCCGTCTCTGCCAGACCCAGGGAATTCCTGATCTGCATATTGCTGTGGCTCAGCCACTCCTCCAGGTCCCCCAACAGGCTCGGAACCACCGCGATCAGGCGTTCCACCGCAACAATAACCTCCGGGATGATGAACACCATCAGCATCACCACCACCGCCAGCACCAGGATCACAGACAGCGTAAGGCTTATACCCCGGCGCAGTTTGGCCAGCACCCCGTGTTGGCGGAGGGTAAACAGCCGCTCGAAGAACCGCATGGGCAGGTTGATGACAAGCGCCAGAACAGCGCCGATGATAAAGGGGGAGATAATGGTGATCAACGCTTGGATAAGCCCAATCACCGCATCGAAGCGGTAGAGAAAAAAGGCGAAGAGCATCAGCCCCACAACCAGCCCCAGGTCCGTTTTCTTCAGGCTGCGCATTTCCCCGCCTCCAGTTTGCTTTTGGAAAGTATAGCAAAACGCGTGTATTGTGACAAGGATATCACATTCCAACAGCGCTATTGCGGCAGCAAACCGCTTGATGTAAGATGGCAGATGAATATCAATAACAGAGGGGAGTTGGCATGCAGAAATATCTTTTGGAATTGCGCGCGCAGGCCTCCACGCCAGCGGGAGGAACCGGAGCGGTTCAGGAGGACAATGGTGGTGAGCATCTCAGATACTCCTTTGTTGCCGGCTTCTCCATCCTTATCCTATTTTCCGCCTTTCTGCTGGATACCCCTGGGGTTATCTGGGCGGGCTTATTCCGTATTATCATTTCGACCTCTGTTCTTTTAAGCGATTATATCGCCATTGGAGGCCCCGGCGCAGCCTTGTTTAACTGCGGACTGATGATGCTGCTGTGCGTGGTGATGGCCCGAGTAACCAAAGCAAAGATGAACGGCCCTCTTCTGGCCGCGATTTTCATGGTGGGCGGTTTCGCGTTGTTTGGCAAGAACCTTTTCAACGCCTCACCCATTTTGCTGGGGGCATACCTTAGCGCCAGATACAGGAAGGTGGCCTTATCCACCCAGACAGCAGTCGCTTTCTACAGCCTTGCTATGGGTCCTTTGGTAAGTTACCTGGCCTTTGGGTTGGGCTGGCCCCTGGCCGCGTCCCTTCCGTTTGCGCTTATGGCAGGTTGCCTTGCGGGTTTTGTACTGCCGTCGCTGTCGGTGCGATTCATGTCCTTTCACCACGGTTATAGTCTGTATAATGTGGGCTTTACCTGCGGGGTGCTGGGTATGGCCATGATGGCTGTCCTGCGCGCGTTGGGCATGGGCAGTGAAGTACGCGCCAATTATCCCCGGGTACCCCTGGATGGGCCGCTTCTTATCTGGATATTGTGTCTAATTGCAATAATCGCTGGTGCGGGGTGGCTTCTGTCATCCAATCTCAGCAATTCACTTCGGGAAATAATGCGCCAATCGGGAAGGCTCCCGGTTGATTTCGTCACTCGCTTTGGCATTGGGCCAGTGTTTTTCAACATGGCGCTGCTGGGGTTTATGTTGGTAGCCTTTGTGCTTCTCTCCGGTGGGCACCTGACCGGGCCCACATTGGGTACCATCCTGGCAGTCATGGGCTTTGCCGGCTTTGGGAAACATCCCGGTAATGCCTGGCCTCTCCTTGTTGGGGCTCTTCTCCTTGCCTTCCTTGGCGTTTGGCCTGCCACTTCTGATGGTGTTGTCATTGCAGCCCTTTTCGCCACCAACTTAGCTCCCATCGCCGGTACCTTTGGCTGGCCTGCTGGTATCCTGGCAGGTTTTCTGCATGTAGCCGTGACCTTTAATGTGAACTATCTCCATGGCTACACAAACCTCTACAACAATGGCTTTGCCGGAGGCTTTGTTGCCGCTATCCTGGCCAACCTGTTTATAGCATGCAGGCGGCGCGGTGCCAGCAGAAAGGGCACTGTGTAAAAGCCTGAGAATCCCGAACATGGGTTGACATGAAGTCTGAGTAGTGTATAATGGCCTTAAGGTCAGGGAAAGTCAATCTCGGCCGATTTTGAAGGTAAAGGGAGCTGTTTATGAGCCAGAATCAGTATACACAAAAAAGCCTGGAGGCCATTCAGCGCGCACAAACGCTGGGGGGTGAGCATGCCAATCAAACATTGCAGCAGGCCCACCTGCTCACCGCGCTTTTGGAAGCACCGGACGGGCTGATTCCACAGTTGATAATCCGCATGGGCATACCGGCGGACAGCGTACGCCAAGCTGCGCTAAACGAAGTGGAGCGGCTCCCCAAGGTGCGTGGCGCTGTGCGGGAAGAAGGTAAAACCTACGTTTCCCAGGAAATGGACCGGACCCTCAGAGAGGCAGCCAGCACAGCCCAGCGCATGAAGGATGAATACATCAGTGTGGAACATCTGTTCCTGGCAATCCTGAGGACTGCTGACCGCGGGATGAAGGCGCTGTTTGAGCGCTTCAACATCCAGGAATCTGCCTTCCTGCAAGCCTTGTCCCAAGTGCGGGGGGCGGCGCGCGTCACCAGCGATAACCCGGAGGACAGCTATGAAGCTCTGGCCAAATACGGCTCCGACCTGACCGATCTTGCCCGCAAGCAGAAGCTTGATCCTGTCATCGGACGGGATGAGGAAATCAGGGATGTGATCCGGATCCTGAGCCGAAAAACCAAAAACAACCCGGTCCTTATAGGTGAGCCAGGTGTGGGCAAGACCGCCATTGCGGAAGGCCTTGCACAGCGCATCGTGCGGGGAGATGTGCCGGACAACCTAAAGGAACGCACCATTTTCAGCCTGGATATGGGATCTTTGGTGGCGGGCGCCAAATTCCGCGGGGACTTCGAGGAACGGCTGAAAGCCGTTCTGGCTGAGGTTAAGCAGTCAGAAGGGCAAATACTCCTTTTTATTGATGAGCTGCATAACATTGTTGGCGCTGGCAAAGCGGAGGGCTCCATGGATGCCGGCAATCTCCTGAAGCCCATGCTGGCCCGGGGCGAGCTGCATTGCATTGGCGCCACGACACTTAGCGAATATCGCAAGCATATTGAGAAAGATGCCGCCCTGGAGCGGCGGTTTCAGCCAGTGCTTGTGGAAGAGCCTTTGGTGGAGGACACCATCTCTATCTTAAGGGGCCTTAAAGAGCGTTACGAGGTCTTCCACGGCGTGAACATCCAGGACGCCGCGCTGATTGCTGCCACGACTCTCTCCCACCGCTACATCACCGATCGCTTCCTGCCCGACAAGGCCATCGACCTGGTGGACGAGGCCTGCGCCATGATCCGAACAGAAATGGACTCCATGCCCCAGGAACTTGATGCGGTGAGCCGAAAAATTATGCAGTTGGAGATCGAGGAGGCTGCCCTGAAAAAGGAAACCGACCGCTTAAGCCAGGGCAGGCTCAAGGATTTGCAGGAGGAGCTGGCCCAGCTGCGCGAGGAATACGCCCAGATGAAGGCCAAGTGGGAGAACGAGAAGCAAGACATTGGAAAAGTGCAGAAGCTCAGGGAGGAGATTGAACGTATCAACACCGAGATTGCTTTAGCCGAAAGAAACTATGACCTCAACAAGGCCGCGCAACTGAAATACGGTGAGCTGCCCCAGCTCACCCAGCAGCTTCAGGAGAGCGAGGCCCAGGAAAGCGAGCTGGAAAAGGCCACCTACTTGCGCAACAAGGTGACCGATGAAGAAATCGCCCGCATCGTGGGCCGTTGGACCGGCATTCCAGTGAACAAATTGATGGAATCCGACCGGGAGAAACTTCTGCGGCTGCCAGAAGCCCTGCACGGGCGTGTGGTGGGGCAGGATGAGGCGGTGCAGTTGGTGTCTGACGCCATCCTCCGCTCCCGTGCCGGCATCTCCGATGAGGCGCGGCCCATCGGGTCTTTCCTCTTCCTGGGCCCAACGGGCGTGGGCAAGACGGAGCTTGCCAAAGCCCTGGCTGAAAACCTGTTTGATGACGAAAAGATGCTTATCCGCCTCGACATGAGCGAATACATGGAGAAGTTCTCTGTGTCCCGCCTTATTGGCGCACCTCCGGGTTATGTGGGTTATGAAGAGGGCGGGCAGCTGACCGAGGCCGTCCGGCGCAAGCCCTATGCCGTCATCCTCTTTGATGAGATGGAAAAGGCACACCCGGATGTGTTCAATGTGTTGCTGCAAATCCTGGATGACGGCCGGGTGACCGACTCCCAGGGCCGCACGGTGGACTTTAAAAATACGATCCTGATCATGACCAGTAACCTGGGCTCAGCCCATATCCTTGAGGGCATCACACCAGAGGGCAACCTGTCTGGCAGCGCCAAAAACGCGGTGTCCAGCATGCTCAAGGCCCATTTCAGGCCGGAGTTCCTAAACCGCATCGATGAAACCGTGTTCTTCACCCCGCTGACAAGGGCGCAGATTCGCGAGATCATCGGGCTTCAGATCAAGAGGCTGCAGGACCGGCTGCTGGGCCGACAGCTTTCCCTCACCTTAAGCAATGAGGCGATCGATCGCCTGATGGAGCAGGGTTATGACCCGGTCTATGGCGCCCGGCCCATGAAGCGCCTCATCCAGAGCCAGATTGAGACTCAGGTGGCCAGAGCCCTGATTGAAGGCCGGGCTGCACCCGATGACCGTCTTGAGATCATACCGGCGCTTGGAGCAGGGTTTGATGTAAGGGTGGCATCCCGCGCATGACATGATATTTTCGCCCCTTCTTTCAGGCCGGCGCCAGTCCAAGGCCCGGCTTTTTGTTTGGCATTCCATTCCGTCTGTGCTATAATCCCAACGGTCATACCATCTTTCTATAAGGAGCGTTACATGCGCCGCGACAAGCCCAGCAACCTCAACGTACCAAACGCCCTGACGATGTTGCGGCTTTTCCTGGTCCCCGCGGTATGCTGGCTGGTTTGTGTGGGCCGGATGATGCCGGCCTTGGCCCTCTTTGTTCTTGCGAGCCTGACAGATGTGGTAGACGGATACATTGCCCGAAAATATCAGCTGATTACCGACTTTGGCAAACTCATGGATCCCCTGGCAGACAAACTGATGGCGATGGCCGTGATGGTATCCCTGGGACTTAAAGGCATAGCGCCCCTTGCAGCCATCATCATCCTTTTTATTAAGGAGTTGCTGATGCTTTTGGGGGGCTTGATTCTATATACCAAAAAAGACTATGTGGTTTATTCCAGGCCCGTGGGTAAAGTCGCCCAGTTCGTCACTGTGGTGGCGCTGATCCTCTGCTTTTTCCATGAGCGCTTCACAGCCTGGGGCTATCCTGTGCACCTCTGGCTGCTGTGGACAGGCGTAGCCCTGTCCCTGGTGGCGTTGTTTTACTATGCCAGGCTTAATTTTTACCCGCAGTTCCGGCAAAAACACGGCCGGATGGAATAGCACCTTCCACTATATGCCTTTCCTTGACATCCAAGCCCCCAGCCCTTACAATCGCAAAAAATCGGGAGGTGCAAGATGCTGAAGCAACCGCTCAGGGAAGGCCTTACTTTTGATGATGTGCTGTTAGTGCCGCGCCAGAGCGATGTATTGCCCCGGGAAGTTGACCTGAGCGTACAGCTCTGCCGCGGAATCCGGCTGAACGTGCCGCTCCTGTCAGCCGCCATGGACACGGTAACCGAATCTGCCATGGGTATTGCCCTGGCCCGGGAAGGAGGCCTTGGCGTGCTCCACAAGAGTATGCCCCGTGAGGAGCAGGCCAGCCACGTAGATAAGGTGAAGCGCTCCGAGCACGGCGTTATCACGGATCCTTTCTACCTCTCCCCCACGCACCTGGTGTCTGACGCCAAGGCCCTGATGGCCCGTTACCGCATCTCCGGCGTGCCCATCACCGACAGCACCATGCGTCTGGTAGGCATCCTGACCAACCGGGACCTCCGCTTTGAAGAGGATGATACCCGCCCTATCGGCGAGGTGATGACAGGCAAGAATCTGGTGACCGCTGCCGTGGGCACCACGCTTGAGGAAGCCAAGAAACTGCTGGGGGAACATAAGATAGAGAAACTGCCCATCGTGGATGACGATTTCATTCTGCGCGGCCTGATCACCATCAAGGATATTGAAAAAAACATCAAATATCCCCAATCCGCCAAGGATTCAAATGGCCGCCTGCTGTGCGCGGCTGCTTTGGGCGTGGGTGAAGGGATGCTGGAACGCGCTGAGATGCTGGTAGCGCAGAAGGTGGATGCATTAAGTGTGGACACCGCCCATGGCCATAGCCGGGGAGTGCTCATGGCGTTGGAGCAACTGCGCGCAGCGTTCCCTGAAGTGGCGATTTTTGCAGGCAATGTGGCCACAGCCCAAGCCACCAGGGACCTCATCGCGGCCGGGGCGGATGTGGTGAAGGTGGGCATCGGCCCCGGCTCCATCTGCACCACCCGGGTGGTGGCGGGTACGGGCGTACCGCAGATCACAGCCATCGCCGACTGCGCGGAGGCTGCGGATAAGCACGGTGTCAAGGTCATCGCTGATGGCGGTGTCAAGTATTCCGGCGACATCGCCAAGGCCATCGCGGCAGGCGCTGCAGCGGTGATGCTGGGCTCTTTATTGGCCGGCACTGAGGAAAGCCCCGGAGAAAACGAAATTTACCAGGGCCGCTCCTTCAAGGTCTACCGTGGCATGGGCTCCATGGGCGCCATGGCCCAGGCCCACGGCTCCGCTGACCGCTATTTTCAGGAGAGCCAGAAGAAACTGGTGCCCGAGGGCGTGGAGGGCCGCGTGCCCTATAAGGGGCCCCTGGCGGACACAGTGTTCCAGCTGATGGGCGGCCTTCGGAGCGCTATGGGCTATTGCGGTACCCCCACGATAGAAGACCTCCGCAGGCATGGCGAGTTTGTGCGCATCACGGGCGCCGGTTTGGCGGAAAGTCATCCGCACGACATCTTCATCACCAAGGAAGCGCCCAATTACTACCGGATGCAGGACTGAAGCGGAGGAAGCATGAGGACGGAGGAACGACAGCAAGCTTTCTTGCCGGGAAGCATCTTGCTTTTCAAAGAACTCAATAACTGGTTAGGGAAGCGCCAAAACAGAGGCGGTTCTATTTTTTATTGTTAACTTACACCCAATGAAGCACGATCATAGCCAATAACGCCCCGGCGAAAAGGGCCAGGGTGCCAAGGGGCAGGGCCTTTGAGCTCCCAGAAATGGTATCCATCAGCTGCTGCAGC
>Ga0123335_1001673_pt1 | contig 35247 bp, 38 predicted proteins | sample BiotimSIPDNA_2_FD_89707 | JGI IMG/M metagenome (GOLD analysis project Ga0123335, IMG submission 89707) | Anaerobic biogas reactor microbial communites from Washington, USA - Biogas_R2 time_0 SIP DNA | ecosystem: Engineered > Bioreactor > Anaerobic > Unclassified | place: Washington, USA... | reverse complement strand
CTGGGCGAATTCCATGGCGCCCTCTCTCTGGGGAAGAAACGTTCCCACCATGAAGAGCAGGGCCATCGCGATCAAAAGGACAACGGTCAGTTTGATGGAAGAAAAAAAAGATCTGAGGGCTTTTTTCATCTCGGTCACTCGCTGTTCTCCATTTCTACGTGGGCATGCTTCTGCGGCGCCATGTCAACGTGTTGTTGAGAGGTGACTAGTCATTGCGAATTTATCATTTGACGACTGTTCCGGCAAGGAGAATAGAAGAGATTTCTTTATTTCTATTCCCGCGCTTAAAATACTTCTTGACAGGGTCATTTTTATTTTTATAATTTCTACCAAAACAGTAGAGATAAGCAAAAGGTTAAACGTAAAGAACATGAAGCTTTCTACGAGGGGTCGCTATGGGCTGCGCTTTATGCTGGATCTGGCGCTTCATTACAATCAGGGGCCCATTTTTTTGAAGGACATCGCCCAGCGCCAGGGTATTTCGGAAAAGTATCTCTGGCATCTGATTCACCCGCTCAAGGCGGGGGGATTGATCCGTTCAAACCGAGGGGCTCATGGCGGCTATTTCCTGGCGAAGGCGCCAAGTGAAATCAACCTGAAGGAAATCATGCAGTCAGTGGAAGGCTCACTGGCGCTTGTCGACTGTGTTGACAATGATTCTGTATGCCAGCGGGCGCAGACATGTATCACCCGTGACATCTGGCAGGAAGCAACCCGGGTTATGCTCCATACCCTGGAATCTCTGACCCTGGATGCCATGGTCAAACGTCAGACGGAAAAAGAGGAACAGGTAAAATGAAGGGGAGCGTCGGATCCCGAATGATGTGCCGCTTGAAAATGATAACCCGCTGTGCGGGCAGAGGGGGGCCGTGCATGTAGCCTCGGAAAAGGATTACATGGCATTGATCATTTACCCGCAGCCTGAACCTTCGCGAAGAATGCGGGTTTTTTATTTCAAGCTGAATGGAAGTCTGAACAGAGATCTTCTGAAATTAAAGAGATTCCTTTAAATTCAGTGAATATCGCTGGAGCGGCAGCGGGTAGGGCACTACCATCCAACACGCCGGACTGGGTCGAGACCCTGCATTTCACATTCGCCAAGGGGCCGGAAGAGAAACTGGTTCTGGACGGTGGGGAGAAACTGGGGCCGGTGACTCTGGCCTGCGGGACCTATGGAAAGCTTAATGCTCAGAAATCCAATGCCATCCTGATCTGTCACGCCCTGTCGGGCGATGCCCATGCCGCCGGCTATTCCGCCGGCATAAGGAAGTCGGGTTGGTGGGATACTTCAATCGGGCCCGGCAAAGCCTTCGACACCGCTTCTTTGTCATCTGTTCCAACGTGATCGGGGGGTGCAAGGGATCGACGGGGCCGGCATCTCTTAACCCGAAAACAGGAAAACCCTATGGCTTGAGCTTCCCCGTCATTACGATCGCCGACATGGTCAAGGCCCGGCGGCACCTGATTGATGTTCTCGGAATCGATCGGCTGCTCTGCGTCGCCGGAGGCTCCATGGGTGGGATGCGCGACATCAGGTTTCTCGTTCTTTCTTTCTCATCGGATTGGCTCTATCCACCCACCCAGTCCAAGGACATTGTGCGGCAATTGAAAAAAAGTCATGCAGATGTGGCCTATTGCGATCTGAAATCCAACTATGGCCATGACGCCTTTATTTTGGAGACGGAAGGGCAGACCCAGCTGATCCGGAATATTTTAAGCAGCAATGACGACTCATACTGAACAGACAAATCTTGTTCCTCCGGACTACCGGATCATCAGCGAACTGATCGATTCCGGCGCGCGCATCCTCGATTCGGGCTGCGGCTCCGGCGATCTGATGGCCTTTCTGGTTCGAAGCCGCCATACCCGGGGGCAGGGCATCGAACTGAACGAACTTGCCGTCCGCGAATGTGTCGAGAAGGGGCTCAATGTGTGCCATGGCGATATTGAAAGCGGCCTGCTGGAATATCCCGCCGGGTCTTTTGATTATGTGATTCTGAACCAGAGCCTTCAGGAAATCCGACAGGCAGACGCCCTGCCGGCGGATGCCCTGCGAGTCGGTCGGGGGGGGGATCGCAGGCTTTCCCAATTTCGCCTGGATCGGCTCGCGCGGCCGCCTTTTCTTTCAGGGAAAGTCACCGATCACCGCCGTCCTGCCTTACCGCTGGTACGATTCGCCCAACGTGAGGTTTCTCAGCATTGACGATTTCCGCGATTTCTGTAATCAGAAGGGGATCGAGGTCCTCAAGGCCCGTTATCTCCGCGGCGGAAAAACCGTATCCTGCCGGCCGAATCTGCTGGCCGAAGCGGCGGTGTTTCTTTTGACGGCAGAACATGCATCCCAACCGGGACTGTCAATCATGGAAACCATCATGAAGATCATTGCCAAGCTGAAGCGGAAGCGTAAGGCCGTGATCCCGGCGCACAACTACTCGTGTCCGGAGGCGCAGAATATCGCTGATTACGTCGGTCGTCTCCTGAGGGCGAAGAATTCCATAAGAATGCAAAAGGGAGCCTGGTCAACAGTGACCCGCCCAACCGTCGGATGACCCCGGTACAGGTATGCCGGGGTGATTTCAACAAGGGAGCTGGAATCCAGAATAAGGAATCAAAGAATAAACATTCGGGAAGGGGTGAAGCAGCCTTGAAAAAAAAGGTTCTCCTGGCCGTCAGCGGCGGTGTGGATTCTTCCGTGGCCGGATGGCTTCTGAAAGAGGAGGGATATGAAGTCGCCGGGGTTACCATGTGTCTTGGCGTGCGCGACGAGGGAATCAAGACCCGCTGCTGCGGAAGGGACGCCATTGAGGATGCCCGGGAAGTCTGCGGCATGCTCGATATTCCCCATTATGTCCTGGATTATGCGCCGCTTCTGGAAAGCTGCGTGATCGACAAATTCACGCGGGAATATCGCCTCGGCCGGACGCCCAACCCCTGCATCGACTGCAACCGGTATCTGAAGTTCGGTCATCTGCTGAAACAGGCTCGCGCCATGGGGTTCGATTACCTGGCCACCGGCCATTACGCTATGATCGAGCAGAAGGAAAACCGGTGGGTTCTCAAGAAACCAAGAGATTCCGGAAAGGATCAGACCTATTTTCTCTATCCCATACCCTTCGAAGCCCTGGAACATATTTTCTTTCCCCTTGCCGACCTCACGAAGGAAGAGGTGCGGGAAATCGCCCGGAAGGCCTGTCTCCCCATCGCCGGCAAGGCGGAGAGTCAGGATCTGTGCTTCGTGACCCAGGAAAGTTACGGGGAATTCCTGCGGGAACGGGGATGCCCGGTTGAGCCGGGACCCATCGTCGACCGTTCCGGCCGGGTTCTGGGTGAGCATTCTGGAACGGTTTTCTACACGATCGGACAGCGTCACGGCCTGAGGATCAGTTCTCCCTGTCCTCTCTATGTGGTGGCCATCGATGCCGTCCGAAATTCGGTCATCGTGGGCGAAAAGCGGGATGTTTATGCATCGGCGCTCATCGCCGGCGATATGAACTGGCTGACTCCGGACCGGCCCCGGGAAGCGGAAGGCAAAATCCGGTATCGGAAGAGATCCTCGCCCTGTACAATCATTCACGACGGGGATCGAGTCCGGATTCATTTTTCCGAAGACCAGGATGCCATCACCCCCGGTCAGGCTGTCGTCCTCTACTCTGGCGACGAGGTGCTGGGCGGAGGCGTCATCGAAGAAGTCCTGCGATCCACAACTCATTCTTGAGAGGTCTTAGAAGTACGATCGTGAAATCCTTAAAAAGAGAGACCCTTCTAATCCATGAGGGCCAGGAGCCTGATCCGGCCACGGGAGCCCGCGCCGTCCCGATTTACCAGACCACATCTTTTCTCTTTCTCCAGGGATTGGAGACGCTCCATCTGCGGATGATCCGTCACGCGGAAAATGCCCTGGCCGTTGCCCACTATCTGAAAAGGAATCCCAAGGTTTCCTGGGTGAACTATCCAGGACTTCCCGACAGCCCGGAAAAGGACAAAGTTGACAGGTATCTTCCCCTGGGAGCGGGGGGCATTCTAGGCTTCGGGATTAAAGGTGGGCTGGAGTCCGGAAGAACGTTTATCGATTCCCTTTCCCTGGTTTCCCACCTGGCCAATGTGGGCGATGCCAAGACCCTGGCCATTCACCCGGCAACCACGACTCACCAGCAATTGTCCGCGGAAGAACAGCCGGCAACGGGTGTAACGCCTGATTTCATCCGGATGTCCATAGGAATCGAACACATCGATGATATTCTGAACGATCTCGAACAGGCCTTCGACAAGGTATCCTGAAGGATATCTTAAAAAGGTGCCGGTGAAAGACCGGCAGGGAAGCCCCCGGCGGGAAGAATCATGCGGCTGCGATTGGATACAGCCTGATTCCAGGAACGAAGAAGGAGGATGAATTCATGAGAATCTACGAAGATAATTCCCGCTCCATCGGCAACACGCCGCTGGTAAAACTGAATTCTTTGACAAAGGGGATGTCGGCGACGGTCCTCGTCAAGGTGGAAGGTCGGAATCCCGCTTATTCGGTAAAATGTCGGATCGGTGCGGCCATGATCTGGAACGCCGAAGAGCGAGGCATTCTTCGCCCGGGAATGGAAATTGTCGAGCCGACAAGCGGCAACACGGGAATTGCCCTGGCTTACGTTGCTGCTGCCCGGAAATATAATCTGACGCTGACGATGCCCGAAACGATGAGCATCGAACGCCGTCGGGTCCTTGCCGCTTTTGGAGCCAATCTGGTGCTGACACCCGGAGCGGAAGGAATGAAAGGGGCGGTCCGTCGGGCGGAGGCTCTGGCGGCTTCGGCGCCGGAGCGATTTTTTCTGCCCCAGCAGTTCAAGAATCCGGCAAATCCCGCGATCCATGAAAAGACCACGGCTCCGGAAATCTGGACGGATACGGACGGATCCGTGGATGTCCTCGTGTCCGGCGTAGGGACAGGGGGAACCATTTCGGGGATATCGCGATATATCAAGAAAGCCATGGGTAAGCCGATTCTTTCCGTGGCGGTTGAACCCAAAGAAAGCCCGGTGATTACCCAGCACCTGGCCGGAGAAGAACTACGGCCGAACCCCCACAAGATTCAGGGCATAGGCGCCGGCTTTATCCCCGACAATCTGGATCTGTCGCTGATCGACCAGGTGGAACTGGTGGAAAGCGGGGAAGCTGTGTTGACGGCCCGGAGGCTGGCCCGCGAGGAGGGAATCCTGGTCGGCATCTCCAGTGGAGCCGCTGTGGCTGCCGCTATGCGACTGGCCGGCCGGGAGGAATTTGAGGGCAAGACCTTTGTCGTAATCCTTCCCGATGCCGGTGAGCGATATCTCTCTACTGTCCTGTTTGAGGGGATCGGTGAGTAATTGACGTTCGGAAGTCGAATCCCGTCTCTTTCCTTTCAACGTCCTGAAGGGGGGCGCAATTCAAGTCGGAGATGAGATTACTCCAGTTTCCTGACAGGGGAAAAAGCGGGAGCTGAATATCCCTCTTCCTGAGAGGAGATGTCGGCAACTTCAGTTCTTCAGTGGTGTCTGGGCCTTGAGGCTCAGACACCACTTTTTCTGAAGCAAGGGTTACATTCTCCAGCAGAATCAACTTACTTTTTCATGGATTTTTCGAAAACGGCATCGGCCTTTTTTGCCTTTTCCTCGGCGATCCTGGCCTTTTCCTCGGCGATCCTCGCCCGCTCTTCGGCCCGAGCCGCGGCATCGGCTGCCTTCACTGCGGCCTCTTTGGCATCCTGAGAATCCTTCAATGCCTGATCGGCTTTCATATTAATCTGCTGTTCATCGGCCTGTAATTTCTGAAGGTCAGCCTTCGTTGCGCAACCCACCAGAGTGGCGAGAACAAACAGAATGGAAATCACCCAAAGACTCTTCTTCATCTTCCTGTATCACCTCCTTTCTATAGAAGCTTGCCTATTTTTCAGCACATGCTGAAATTTCTTGCCCGTGATCAGTCCTTCTTGCCCTTTTCCCCCCGCTAAAATTTCTTTTTGTAGGCGTTTAAGTTGAGGGCACTTTAAGATATTTTAGGGGATAATACAAACGTAAAAAAGGGGATCGGCTATCTTTTGCTGGGAGGTTCAATCAAAATGCCTTCCATCTCCAGATCTGTTTTCAAACGTCTGACGGCAAGTTCAGCCGTGCCGAGGTTTTCGAACGGGCCGGCAATGACCCGGTAGCGATTTCCCTTCGGCAGCACCCTCGCAGGGATCGGCGGCCCCTGGTGATTGATGATGGCGGCAGCCCTCTCCGCATCCGTCTTGTCGCCCATCTCAGCAGCCAGAACATACCAGGCGTCCATCTTCAACTCCGGTATTTCCGGCCTGCCGTATAATCTGCCTGGATGCCGGAGTTCTATAACCCTCTCGGCTCCTGTCCCGCTTTTCTGCTGGAACCGGGATACGGCTACTGGGATTCCCTTGCCCTCGGCCAGAACGTTCTCAACTTTTTTCCAGTCAATTCTGTGAGCCAATTTCTTTTCCATAGCCCTCAATTTTGCGTAGATCGTTTTTAACTCAATCGCATCGGAGTCTCCGGAAGAGCCATGGGCTTCCAGGTAAATGACGCCGTTTCGCTGGCCGGTGAGATATGCCTGACGCATGATATTCACAGGGGTGTCGACCGGAGTCTCGTCGTAGAGCTTCTTCACGTCTTCCGGGTAGAGTCGAATGCAGCCATTGGTTGCATTGAGACCGATGCTCGCCGGTTTATTCGTTCCGTGGATCAGATAGGTGGGCTCATCCAGGTATAAAGCATATTCGCCCAGGGGGTTGTCAGGCCCCGGCGGAACTTTTGCGGGCAGGGGGTCCCCTTTCTTTCGATGATCCTCTGCAATGGAGGCGGGCACATACCAAGTCGGCCGGAACATCTTGCGGCTGACATGCATCTGGCCTCTGGGGGTTGGACGTTCAGCGGAACCGATACCGACTGGATAGGTATGAACGGACACCGACTTGCCGTTTTCCTTGAATTGAAAGAGCCTCATGGAGGCTAAGTTGATCACAATCCCCGTTCTGGGGTGGTCCGGCAGGATAAAGCTCATGGGAAGTAAAATGCGCTCCCCGGCAGCAGGAACCCACAGATCTGCCCCGGGATTGGCTGAACTGATTTGATTGATGCCCAGACCGAAGTGCCTCGCAATATCCGGCAGAGTATCCCCTTTTTCGAGCCGAAGAAATGCCAGCCGGCCAATGACATCATCGCCTTTATCAACGGAAAATTTGTTGCGCTCGATTTTTTCTGCCGGGGAGCTTGGGAAGGGATGGGGGTTCGCATTCAAGATCCTTCGCGGTGCGCATCCAGAAAGCACCAGGATGAGGATCAACAGGACAAGGTGGCGGAGAATGTCGGATAAAATGGTCTTTTCAAGTATTCTGCACATCAATCAGACAACGTTGAATCAGAACGAATTAAGCTTTTTTGAAAAAATATCCCGGATCGTTCAGGGCCCGAGGAGGCTCTGCCTTGCGAGGACGAAGCGGACTCTTATGGCCTTATGTCAACCGTAGTTCCATTTGGCACCAGCCTGGCGATTTCTTCGATCTCTTCATCTGTTACGGCAATACAGCCGTTCGTCCAGTCAAATCCTCTGTGAAAATCACCAATCCATGAGAATCCATTCTTAATGCCGTGAATCATGATGTTTCCGCCTGGAGAAACCCCCATTTTTTTTGCTCGATTTTTGTCTCTCTCGTTTGGATAGGAAATATGAAGCGACAGATGATACTTGCTGTCCCGGTTACGTGAATCGATGATGTAGGTTCCCTCCGGGGTTTTGTTGTCGCCCTCCCTTTCTTTCGGACCATTCGGGTCCTTTCCCAGGGCGATCTTGTAGGTCTTCAACACCTGGTCCTTTGAAATCAGCATCAACAGTCGTTCTTTCTTTAAAACCAGGATTCTGTCAGCCGGGCCGGTCCGTGTGATCAAGGCCTTCTTTTCGAGGGCTTCAATCCTTTTTTTCAGTAGAATAACCTCGTTCCCCTTGCTTTGCAGCTCTTTCCCGACTGTCTCAATCTGCTTTTCCTGCGCGGTCATCCTGTTCTCTTTGTTCATGGCATCCTTGACCAGGGATGTCAGCGCCATACTGTTCTGCCGATATCTGCTCTCCGGGTAATCCTTCAGGAGCTTCTGAAAGCATTCCAGGGATTTCTCATAATCTTTCTGCTTGTTTTCAGGATGGGCGTAAATCACACCCATCTCGAAGAGAACCCTGTCTGCCGACTCGGGATAATCGCTCATCATCTGTTCATATTTGTTTAGAGATGCCCGGTAGTTTCCCTGATTGAAGAAATCATTGGCTTCCCGGAGGTTCGACTTGAACAGGAAGCCCTCATAAGAGGGGGTGCACCCAACGATGAGAAACGGCAGGATGACGGCCATGAAACAGGAAAGAAGCGCCTTGATCCTGCTTTGTTCTCCGTCCGGCCGGATGCGGGGAATTTTTGTCATAAGCTCTTGAATCAATCCTTTCCCAAGGGTCCTTAAAGCGGTGTCAATTTCAAGCCTCGGGGCGCATAACTCTTTTGAAATTCATTGCTTTATTGGGGAACGATCGGCGACGTCCTTCCGGTTCTGCTCAGGGGGATCTCGTTAACCCGAGGATACCAAAAAAAGGAAGCCTTCGTCTGCAGTCATCCGGATCTCAGGACTAGCGTCTTGATCCACATGCGGTTTGTGTCTTGACATGTTCAGATGACTGGATCGCCGTTGCTCCAACGGCAGGTTGTTCATAGCACAATTAAGAGAGAATAACTACTGTGAGAATAGCGCTCGAACATCTTCACTTTAAAAGACATTGACAAGCAGCCATAAATCTGTTCAGCATCGCCAGGCTTTTGCTGCGGATCGGCCAGCCGGATTAAACATTCTACAATACCGGGGCGCTTATGGAACTCTTCAAGGAAAAACCGATGTACACCTACCTGATGGTCCTGGTGATATGCGCCAGTGCCGGGTTGCAGGGATGGATGGCCCTGTTCACGAATTTTGCCAAGGAAGTGGTGGGAGTAAACGGCTTTCAGATCGGCGTGGCTCAAGCGGTTCGTGAAATCCCCGGATTTCTGACCTTTATGGTCATGTACGTCCTGTTGATCATGAAGGAGCATCGCTTGTCGGCCTGGTCCGTGGTTCTTCTGGGGATCGGAATCGGGGCGACCGGTTATTTTCCAACGTTCCCCGGGATGCTGATGGTAACGGTGATCATGTCGGTTGGCTTTCATTTTTTTGAAACGACGAACAAATCCCTGACGGTTCAGTATTTTGACAGGAGGGATGCGCCCGTTGTCTTTGCCCGGTTGCGTGGGTATGGGGCCCTTGCGAATATTGCCGTCGGGACGATTGTCTGGGGCCTTTCCTTTCTTCTGCCCTATCATCTGAATTTTCTGCTTCTGGGGATCTTTATTTCATCTGCCGGAATTTATATGCTGTCGAAAAATCCCGTTCAGGAGCATGGACTGCAACGGCAGAACAAACTCGTCCTCCGCAGGAAATACTGGCTGTACTATGTCCTGAACTTTCTCAGTGGCGCCCGGAGGCAGATTTTCATTGTCTTTGCCGTCTTCCTTCTCGTCGAAAAATACCGGCTGAGCGTCAGCACCATTGCCGGCATCTATGTCCTGAATTATACTCTGACGTACCTGACCAACCGGTACATCTCCCGGGCCATCAACGTTTACGGCGAGCGGGTGGTCCTCTCCCTGGAGAGCGCCAGCCTCTTTATTCTTTTTCTGGGTTATGCCTTGATCGAAAATGCATGGGTGGCCGTTGTCCTCTACATTCTGGACAGCATCTTCTTCAATTTCGCCATCGGATTGAACACCTATCTCCAGAAAACGGCCGATCCGGGGGATCTGGCGCAAAGCACCGCCATCGGCTTCACGATCAACCATATCTCCGCCGTGGTTATTCCCCTGTTAGGAGGCAGCCTGTGGCTGCTGAACTGGAAGCTTCCCTTCATCATAGGCGCCGGCCTGACCCTTGTTTCGCTGTACTTCACCCAGAAGATAAAAATGCCGCTGCATTGACGAACCGTTTCCCTTTCTCACTTGAAGTGCAGCCGCGGCTCTTCCATGATAACCCGGGTGTCCGGTGGGACGGATTCCGTGATCCAGACATTGCCGCCAATGGTCGACCGGGCGCCGATGGTGGTGTCTCCGCCGAGAATCGTCGCTCCCGAATAGAGGATGACGTCATCTTCGATGGTGGGGTGGCGCTTTTTCCCCCTCCATTGCTCTCCTGCGTCCTTGGGAAGCGAAAGGGCCCCCAGCGTAACCCCCTGGTAGATGCGCACCCCTTTCCCGATCTCCGTGGTCTCACCGATGACGACGCCCGTGCCGTGGTCGATAAAGAAACTTTCGCCGATGGTAGCGCCTGGATGAATGTCGATGCCGGTGATGCTGTGGGCGTATTCCGTCATCATCCGGGGCAGCAGGGGGATTTCCTGTTTGTAAAGCTGGTGGGCGATCCGATAGATGCTGATGGCTAAAATTCCGGGATAACTGAAAATAATTTCGTCCGAACTGCCTGCGGCGGGATCCCCCTCGTAGGCGGCCATCACATCGGTCGAAAGTATTTTCTGCAGACCGGGGATGCTGAGCAGCAGAGTCACCGCTTCCTGATAGCCCTTTTCTTCGCATCCCACACAGGGAAGGCTGTATCGGAAACATTGATGCCGGAAGCTGTGCGTTATCTGCCTGGCCAGCAATTCAAAAAGGACCGTGACCATGGACCCGATTTCATAATTCAGATTGACCGGATCGATATTCTCCCGGGAGAAATACCCGGGAAAGAGAAGCTGGCGCGTGCGGCTCAGGATTTCCTTGACGGCCTGCCTGGAGGGGATCCGTTCCGGGCTGATATGGGATAAACGGGTCTCTTTCTGGCAGGAGTCCACAATGGAATCGATGATCTGCGGGAGGGTTTCGCGGTAACGGGACCGTGATGTCGCGTCGGCCTTGCACGTTTTTGTTTCCTGCTCCAGATTTCCGGGTCCTTCCATGTTCATAACCTCCTGGTACTTGGGATTTTCAATTGGGTTCCGGAATGCTCTCCCGATGGAAAGAGCATTTGTTTACCCTGGATTTCAGATGATGGACCGAATGCCATTACCCCATAAGCGTATCCGGCAACACGGTGTTCATACTTCCGGAACGGAATCCGTCGAGATCGATGGCGACATAGGGAAAGCCGAACTTGTGCACCGTGGCGGCAATCAACTCCCTGAGGTTCCAGGCCCTTTCCAGTTCAGCCTTTCCGAACTCCAACCGTGCCACGGGAAAGTGGTCCCGAACCCTGATTTCCAGAAACCCCAGCGAGAGGAGAAAACTCTCCGTCTGATCGATTCTGGCCAGGGCTTCCACCGTAATGGCCCGGCCATAGGGTATCCGGGACGCCAGGCAGGCGTAAGCCGGTTTGCACCAGGTGGGAAGATTTTCCCTTCTTGACCATTCTCGGATCTCCGTTTTGGATAACCCCACTTCCTGCAGAGGGCTTCGGACATTCATCTCCCGAGCGGCACGGTGGCCGGGACGGTAATCCGCCAGGTCATCATAATTGTCGCCGGCGAGAAGAACGGAAAAATTTTCTTCTTCCGAGATGCTCTTCAATTCCCGAAATAAGGTCAGCTTGCAGAAATAACAACGTTCCGGCGGGTTGCGGATGAAATGGGCCTCTGCAAATTCTTGAGTGAAGATGACCTGATGACGGAATCCAAACTGAGCAGCCAGTTCCTTTGCTGCAACGAGTTCAGATTCCGGATGAACGGGGGAAGCTGCCGTGACCGCCAGGAAGCGGTTTCCCAGTATCCGGTGGGCGATGACGGCCAGCAGGGTGCTGTCGACTCCGCCGGAAAACGCCAGGACGGCGCTCGGGAAGGTTGATATCAGGTTCTGGAGGGCATCGAGTTTTTGTTCGCTCATGGTCCTGTTCTCCTGCTGCGTGCTTTTATGATACAAAATCTTCCAGTTCCTCCCAGCGCTGATAGGCCTGTTCCAGCTCCCGCTCCAGAGCCTCCAGCCGCGCGTTGGTTCCGGCCACCGCGGTGGAATCACCCCTGGCGTAGAATTGAGGCGAACTCAGGATGGCGTAAATCCCCGCCTTCTCTTGTTCCAGGGCCTCGATTCTCCGGGGCAGAGCCTCCAACTCCCGCGTCTCTTTGTAGGATAGTTTCCGCTGTTCCGGAACCCTCTTCTCCCGTCCAGGTTTTTCCGCCCTGTCCGGCGTCTCCCGGCTGGCTGGGGCGGGCCTCTGGCGAAGCCAGTCGTCATATCCGCCCACATATTCCTCCAGGCGTCCGTTCCCTGCGAAAACAAGGGTGGACGTGGCGACGTTGTTCAGAAAGGCGCGGTCATGGCTGACCAGCAGGATCGTTCCGCCGTAATTGAGAAGCCTCTCCTCCAGAAGCTCCAGAGTTTCTGAATCAAGGTCATTGGTGGGTTCGTCAAGGACCAGGACATTGGACGGGACACTGAAGAGTTTGGCCAGGAGAAGGCGGTTGCGCTCACCGCCGGAAAGGGATCGGACAGGCGACAGGATCCGTTCAGGCGGGAAAAGGAAATCCTGAAGATACCCGACAACATGCCGCGGCGCAGCTCCCGTGAAGACCGTTTCGTTGCCGCCGGCGATATTATCTTTGAGGGTGCGCTCTTCGTCCAATTGAGCCCGGAGCTGATCGAAGTAGGCGACCTCCAGGCCGGCGCCGAGGCGCAGCCGGCCGTGCTGAGGCGTCAGCTCTCCCAGGAGGATCTTGAGCAGCGTTGTTTTTCCCGATCCGTTGGGGCCGAGAATGCCCACCTTGTCGCCGCGCAGGACGGTGGTGGAAAAGTTCCGGATAATAACCCGGTCGCCGAAGGAAAAATCGATCCCTTCGGCATGGACGACGAGCTTTCCGCTGCGCTGCGCCTCCGAAATGGCCATCCGCGCGGTTTCCGCCCGTTCCCTGCGCAGGGCCCGTTCGCGGCGCAGCTGCTCCAGAGCCCTCAGCCTGCCTTCGTTCCGGGTGCGGCGGGCCTTGATCCCCTGACGCAGCCAGATTTCCTCCTTTGCGAGCTTCCGATCGAAGTCCTGCCAGGCCTTCTCTTCCGCGTCCAGCATGGCCTGCCGGCGTTCGAGATAGGCGTCGTAAGGGCAATCGAAGGAAAGAAGCCGTCCCCGGTCCACCTCCACAATGCGGGTTGCCAGCTTCTGAAGAAAGGCACGGTCATGGGTCACAAAGATGACCGTCCGGCTGAACTTGAGTAGAAACTCTTCCAGCCGGAGGATGGTGTCAATGTCCAGATGATTGGTGGGTTCATCCAGCAGGAGAAGGTCCGGATCAGCCGCCAGGGCCCTGGCCAGAAAGACCCGGCGTTTCAGTCCTGCCGATAGGGTGCGAAATTCGATGTTTTCGCCGATGCCGCTCTGGGAAATCAGATTTTCGACCCGCTGGTGAAAATGCCAGGCACCGGATGTCTCCATGATGTGCTGAACCCGTTCGAGCTTTTTCAGAGAATCCAGGTCTGCGTTTTGAGAAAGACGGCCCGTCAATTCGTGATATTGCCTCAGCAGCTCCAGGTGTTCCGGTGCACCGGAGGAAACGATCTCGTAGACCGTACCCGGCAGATCGTCGGGGACATCCTGCGGAAGCAGGGCAATCCGGGCGTCGGGGCTTTTAACGACCTCTCCTTCATCAGGGGGGAGGTCCCCGTTCAGCATGTTCAGAAGGGTTGATTTTCCGGCTGCGTTGCGGCCCACCAGTCCGATGCGCTCACCCTCCTCGATCCGGAGTGTTGCTCCTTCCAGGAGAAGAGGCCCTCCGAGGCTCAGGGTGACATCATGAATCCATACGAATGCCATCGCCAGTTCCTGTATCCCTTCTGCCGAAATCTCCGCTCTGTCCCGGAAATTTCGTGGCTGAGGGGAAAAAAGATTTTACCTGCCGCAAAAGAGGCGGATTTCTCCACTTCCTCTTTGAAACATTGAAATTGCTTTTATCGGGTTTCAAAGGTATTTACCATGACGTATCGGGAAAGAGTAGGGGAATCATGAAATTTGAGAAATACGCCATCTCCGAGGCGATCAAGAAGAATCTTGCCCAGCTCGGCTTCAAGAGGCCGACGGACATCCAGTTTAAATCCATTCCGCCGATTATCAAGGGGGAGGATGTCCTGGCCATAGCGCAGACGGGAACAGGGAAGACGGCCGCTTTCGCCATCCCCATGATTGACAGAATTCACCGGAAAAAAGGCCGTCAGCGGGTTTTCGGCATCACGTGCATCGTTCTGGTGCCCACCAGGGAACTGGCCCTGCAGATTGGCGGGGTATTTGCCGCGCTGTCGAAGCACACACGGGTGAAATCTTATCCCGTGATCGGCGGCGTCGAGCAGGATGCTCAGATTGCACGGCTCCAGGATGGGATCGACGTGCTGATTGCCACCCCGGGGCGGATGTTCGATCTCATCCACCAGGGATTCATCCGGCTGGATTCCCTGGAGACCCTGATTCTGGATGAAGCGGATCATATGCTGGATCTGGGATTTATCAAGGACATTCAGGCCGTCAAAAGAATGCTCCATCGAAAACATCAGACACTGTTCTTTTCGGCAACCATCAATCCGGAGATCAAGAAACTCGCTTTTTCCCAGGTAAAAAGTACGGCGATCCGTATTTCGATATCCCCCGACGATCCCGTGGCCGCCAATGTCTCACATGCGGTCCTCTTTGTGGAGATGGATGACAAGCGGTTCTTCCTGGAGCGCTTCATCAAGGAGCACTGGGACAGCAAGATCCTGGTCTTTGTCCGGACCCGGGTGCGGGCGGAGCGGGTTGCCAAAGCCATGGAACGGGTAGGGATTGAGGCTCTCACCATTCATGGCGAAAAGGACCAGGAAGAACGATCCCTTGTGCTCAGCAGGTTCAAGGAGGGGACAGTCAATCTTCTCATTGCAACGGATGTCAGCGCGCGCGGCATTGATATCCCGGATGTCAACTACGTGATCAACTATGATCTGCCGGATAAGGCGGAAAATTACGTCCACCGGGTGGGAAGAACAGGGCGGGGTTCCCACAAGGGGGTTGCCCTTTCCTTCTGCAGCACGGAAGAGAAAGAGCGCCTGGAGGAAATCCGGCAGTTCCTGAACAGGGAGATTGAGGTTGTCAAGATCGGGAAAAACGATTACGATTTCACCTTGACCCTCTCCAGCAGGAAAACCGGTGCCGAGGCGCTGATCGAAGAGCACGAAGCCTGGATCAGGTCCAGGAGGAGAAAGAAATCCTGAATGATCAGGACGCGGTATGACTGAAGCGGTTGATCTGACGAACGTATCCATGAGGAGGAGAAGATCATGTCTGACAGAGAGATCTATATTACAAAATTTGACCTGGAGCGATTGTGGAGCCTGATTGATGAAATCCGCCAGCACGACGACAAGAGGAAGGCAAACCTTGACATGCTTGAAAAGGAGCTGGACCGGGGGCTTGTCGTCGAACCGGACGAAATCCCGAAGGATGTCATTACGATGAATTCCAGGATCGTTTTTACGGACCTGGATTCCGGGGCAACCATGACGGTCTCGCTGGTCTTTCCTTCCGATGCGAATTTTGAAAAGAAAAGAATCTCCATCCTGTCTCCCATTGGAACGGCGCTGCTTGGATATCGTGTGGGGGATACCGTTGAGTGGAATGTTCCTTCCGGAACGAAGCGTCTGAGGGTGGATAACGTCGTCTACCAGCCGGAGGCAGCCGGTGATTATCACCTGTAGGGAACGAGGAAGTCGGTTCCCGGGAAATTCCTGCCAAATCCCAAGAAGCGGGTTATCGGCCGTTTGAAGAAATTTGACGTTCCGGCCGATTGAAATCCGAGAACGTCAGCGGCTTTCCGGGTAACCCCCGTTCTGAGGCTTTGATTTCAATCGGTGGGGGAGAATGGACCGACGGAATCAGGCCCGCTTTTTTCATATAGGAAAAATGTCTTTTGAAGGGTAACTGGAGAAGAATGACCGGACCGCGGACGGCAAGAACCCGAGGATAAAGAATGGAGCATGAAACCGGCAGCAACAAGGAGTTCACCATGCATTTCAGGGAGCATCATCGGAAGGCCGCTTGCTGGGCGTTTGCCTGTTTGCTGGGCCTTCTGGTCACGGTAAGACCCGTTTCTGCAGACACATCCCTGCAGCGGGAATTGATTGAAAGCGAGCAGCATGAAACGATCGAACCGGAGAAACGCAAAGGGGTTCTGGGAAAGGCCCACTACTATAACAAAAGCTTCCGGAACAAAAGAACCAGTTCCGGTGCGCTCTACAATCCCGAGAAACTGACGGCGGCCCATCCGACGCTGCCTCTGGGTTCCCGGGTCAAGGTCTTAAATCTCGACAACCAAAAGTCCGTCATCGTGACGGTCAATGACCGCTGCCGAAACCACGGGTATGAGTTGATCGATTTGTCCCATGCAGCGGCGCGTGAACTGGGTTTTCTTGGCAGGGGGACGGCTATGGTCAGGATCACGAAACTCGACGAGGCCGCGCAGTAGGAATCCGGATTTTTCTGTCGTGGCAGCGGCGGAACTGAATTTTCAGGAGCACGATTTCCCGCTCCTTGTGAAATGGAAATCCTATTTCCTGAACCTTCTTTTGACCCCGGTTAGTGCGAGGAGACCGGTACCCAGCAGAAGGATCGGAGCAACAATGGGTACGGGCCTGGGTGGCTTGGGAGGGGGCTCCTTGGGTTCCTCCGGGTGGTCGTGGGATGGCGGATGCGGCCGGTCGTCTGGAGTGTGATGCGGAATGATCACAGGCGGGACCACAATTCTGGAATCGGCCAATGTTCTCCCGATCAGCTCTTCAGGGATAAGCGTTTCGGCCGGTTCCGGAGGCGCCGGATAGGTGTTGACATTCAGGGGCTGTGGACCGGCAGCGGGTTCTGCCTCCAACTCGGGTTCCGCATAGGCGGGAGGGGCGGCTGCGTAACTGTTGCAGCACATCGTTCTGACGGTTGTATCGCCGTCGGTGATATATCCGTCGCCGGCCGGCAGCGTGATCGGCGTCTTTTTTCGAAAGATCGTATCGTCTTTCCTGTAATATACGTAGGCCCGCGTGGCTTTGTCCAGTCTGCCCATTTTCGCGTTTTCCCATTTGAATCCCGTAAAGTGCGTTTTCAGCACCGGGTCGCTGAGCACCGCCTTGCGGAAATCGTCAAGGGAATGAATGGAGTTCTTTTTACATAGCCCGTACCACTTTCCGTTTCCTTCAAAGCTGGCATCTTCAAACTCCTGCCTGGCCGATTCTTTTTGAAGGCCTTCGGTCTGTTTGACGGCTCCGGGGGCAGGGGGCTGTTTCTGCTCCTTTGCCGGGGAGTAAAGGAAAACCGCCAGGATGGCCAGGATCAGGATGAAAACGATGGCGGCAACATTTCGTCTGCGGCGGTTGAGCTGGTTCATAACTCTCTGCTCCCATCCCCAAGGAATATCAGCTCGATGTCTTTGTGTCGGTCATCGGCTGAATCTCCGGTTTTAGAATCCGGGAATGTTAGGGATGATCTTCAGGAAGTTGATGCAATTAAAGCGCCACTCCTTGAATATTCCCTCCGGCGGTGGAAGTAATTGTAATTATTTTGGTTATCTTTCTTTGTTGACACATGAAAAGACGGGTTTTATACTGACACCGTCAAAAATAATGTCTTACCGAACCTCGATGAAATAAGTTATCGAACTTTCCTCCATGTGCCATTCCGGGAGGAACAGGCGCCTGGAGTCGACCCATTCCAACGCCAATAGTCATAAAGATGACGCCGGCCACAACTATGAAGAAAGCGGGATTGATCATATGGATTCTTGGCGTTCTCTTCGGTCTCGCCTTTGTCAAAACCGGTATGGCGGCTGACAGATTTCATATCGATGAGGAGGTCTTGAAAAAAGCGGAAGAACGGTTCGGCAGAGCGGCTCCGGGCCGGTTGATCGCCTGGGAACATCTCGTCCGTCAAGGGAGGACTCAGTCGGACCTGGAGACGCTTGACAGGGTCAATTCGTTCTTTAACAGCACCGTTTCCTATGCCGAAGATCTTCATCTCTGGGGTGTGAATGATTACTGGGCGACGCCGGTGGAATTGCTCAGCCTGGGGGCAGGGGATTGTGAAGATTACGCCATTGCCAAATATTTTACTCTGAAGGCCATGGGAATCTCGGAAGAAAAGCTGAACATTGCCTATGTTAAAGCCCTGGAGATCAACAGGCCACACATGGTCCTTACCTATTACCGTGACCCAGGGGAAGAACCCCTTATCCTCGATAATCTCATCAACGCCATCAAGCCTTCTTCACAGCGGGGCGATTTATCGCCCATATTCAGTTTCAACGGTTCCGGTCTCTGGATGGCCCAGCAACGGGGGCGGGGCAGCATAACCGCCAGCAGCCGGCTCAGAAAATGGAGAGATCTCCTTACGCGAATGTCGGATCACAAAATCTGAACGAGGGGTTAAGAATGACACTCTTTAAGCAGCTCATCCTCTTCACCTTGATGCTGTTCCTGATTCTGTTTACGGGAACATTGCTTCTCAGCTTCAACAATACCCGTTCTTTTCTGCTCAATCAGCTTGAATCCCATGCGCAGGATACGGCGACATCTCTGGGGCTGGCGATTTCACAACGGGCCGTCGAAGAGGACCGGGCCAGTTTAGAAAGCATGATCAACGCCGTCTTCGATCGGGGATATTACCAGACCATCCGGTACGTCAACGTGGAGGGAAAGGTCGTCGTGGAGCGTCAGCTTGCCGTGACGTTCGAGGATGTGCCATCCTGGTTCATTGCCCTGGCCCCCCTCGATCCCCCCGAGGCAAGTGCGAATGTCATGGCCGGCTGGCGGCAGGGGGGAAAGATTTATGTAAGGAGCCACCCGGGATTTGCCTACTCTGCCCTGTGGAAAGACAGTGCGAGAATGACCCTCTGGTTTCTTTCCTGCGCCGTGTTCGTGTTTCTCGTGGGAGGGCTCGGATTGCGGCTGCTTCTGAGGCCGCTGGCGCTCGTGCAGCGCCAGGCTGACGCGATCTGCAGGAAGGAGTATGAAAGTCAGGAACCTCTGCCGCGGACAAGGGAACTCCGCCAGGTGGTTATCGCCATGAACCGGATGACCTTCAAGGTGAAGGAGATGTTCGAGGAGCAGGCCGCCTTTGCGGAGGGGTTCCGGGAGCATGCCTATTTCGATTCCCTGACGGGGCTGGGAAATCGCCGCTACTTCGAAATGCAGATGCGGTCCAGGCAGGAAGAGCGTGAAGGAGCCGGAGGCGGCCTTCTCCTGCTTGTCCAGATCCGCGATCTGCAGCGCCTCAACCGGCAGCGAGGCCTTCAGGCCGGAGACGAGCTGTTGAAAGCGGCCGCGTTCATCCTCCGGGACCTCGCGCAGTCCTGTTCCAATCCTGTCCTTGCACGGCTTACGGGAGGGGATTTTGCCGCCTTTCTGCCCGATTCGATGTCCTGGGAGGCTCCGAAGATTGCGGAGAAGACGGCGAATGCCTTAAGCCGCCTTGCCGAGAGGAAGCTATCGGCGACGGAGAATGTGGCCAATATCGGCGCCGTGACCTATGACACCCCCACGGCCCTTGGCAGCCTGTTGTCGGAGGCCGACCTGGCCTTGAGGACGGCGCAGCAGAAGGGGCCAAATGCCTGGCATATCCGGGGAATTACGGAAGAGACGGAAAAATTGCCCGCCGGAGAGCAGCAATGGAGGCGCACACTGGAAGACGTGTTGCAGGCGCGGAGAATCCGGTTCGATGCTCAAGCTGTAGTGAGAACGGCAGTCCGGAATGACTGCATGCATCTGGAAGTCTTCTCGAGGATCGTTCGAGGAGAGGACGGCGTGGAATTTCGTGCGGAGCTCTTTCTGCCCTTTGCGGAGCGCCTGGGGCTTGTTTCTCTCCTGGATCGCATTGTCCTGGAAGAGGCGATGCGCCTCGATCGGCAGAAACTCGGCGTTGACGCCGTGGCCGTGAACATTTCCCCTGCCTCCCTTCATGACGATGACTTCCGCAGCTGGCTGCATTCCGCCCTGAGGGACCTGCCTCCGTCGGCTCCGCGCCTTGTCTTTGAATTCGCCGAATCCGCGGCCATCCGAAGCCTTGATTCCGTCAGGCAGTTCCGGGAGCATATCCGGCAGTGGGGGCATGCCGTGGCCTTGGACCATTACGGGCAGAGTCTCTCCAGGCTGGGCTATCTGCAGCTCCTGCGTCCCGATTATGTGAAGGTTGACCGGGCGTACACGGAAGCGCTGAAGGATTCGGCGGGCGACAGCCGATTCTACATCGGGTCGCTCTGCAGTGTTGCCCACAGCATCGATGTCCTGGTGATAGCGGAGGGTGTGGAGACGGAGGAGCAGATTGATATGCTCAAAACACTGAATATCGACGGGTTGCAGGGGTATGCCATCGATCGTCCGAAGCCGATGGCAGGGAATTCAGCGGGAAGCTGAATCTTATCCTGAAAAGAAAAAGCTATTCCTCACCGCAGAATCGATTTCAGGGATTCAACCCCCGTTTTTTCAATTCCAGCCGGACATCGATCCTGCGTTTTCTGAGCTCATCGGCCGTATAACCCAGGGAGCCTGTTCCGATTCCGAGACCTATGCCGCTGTGATGACCGAATGTTCCTATTCCGAACCCGACTTCCGGACCCTGCGGCATTTCCTGACGCTGGATCTCATCGTCCAGGCGATAGAAGTAGCGGAGAAGATCCTCATTTCCCATTTTCATATAATCCTCGGCAAGGAGTTCCTGAGTCCGCGTCGAGCATGCGGTTGCAATCAGCGCTGCCGCCATCAAAAAAAGAAAAAAAACGACGTTTCTCTTTCCGTTCATTGTTCATCCTCTGTGAATTTGAGCCCCGGGCCTGTCCCTATAGAGCTTCCGGAGCGGTTCTTCACTTCAATATGATCTTTTGACCCCGTAATGTAAACAGATTTATTCTTCATTTTTCAATCGCTGAGGATCGGGTTCTCTGTAAGGATAAGAGCGGGGATAAAGAAACCGGGTCCCGAAAGAAGGACGTGCCACCCTGCGCCATCACAGGGGCCGTTGAAATCGGAAGATCCTGCCGGGGAAGGAGTCGGGGTTGAAGGGAACGAGAGCGATAGAGACCCGGTTGGACGGGCGATTTCTGGTCACAAGTTTCAAGCCGCACAGGCAAAAGGCATTTTATGGGTTGAAACTCTTCATCTTTGGCATTAAGCTGCAGTATATTTCAGGCGGAAGGGAGGTGAAGAAATGAGAAAATCCATTGTTTTCATGCTATTGATGAGCCTGGTGCTGGTCATCTCCTATGGCTGTGCATCCAAGGATTATGTCAGGCAGCAGACCGATCCCCTGGCGGACAGAATCTCCAAGCTGGAAGCCGCATCCAGGGATTCCTCAACGCAGTTGGGAGAGAGGGTCACGAAACTTGAGGCCGGCTGCAGCGCAGCCAAGGCTGAAGCGGACAAAGCGGCGAGAGATGCGGCAGAGGCTCTGCAAACGGCTAAGGAGAGCCGCAATCAGGGTGACATCGCTGCGGACAGGGCCGAGGCTGCGGCAAGAAGGTCGGAGGCTGCTGCAAAGAAAGCCGAAAAGGCTTTTGAACTGCACCAGAGAAAATAGGCAATTCTTGCGGGGGCCGGGCTCCTGTGCCAGGATGCAGGAGCGGCCCCGGCAAGAATCAAAACTCGTCTTCAAGAAACGCAACGTCCCGTGTTTCCCATGGCCGGCTTAGATCCCCGCTTTTCATTCCGGTAAGCCGCATTCCGGAATTACTGGGTTATATCGGTCGGCATCCCGTCTTTCTTTTCAAAGGCATTCCGCAATTTCGAAACATCCGTCCTTCCAAGAAGACCTCTTCGGATCAGCAATGCCGCGGCATCAGCCAGGGTCGTTTCAACGTACGGATCGTTGTGCACCTCCAGATAAAGCCTGCCGCCGTGGACGCCCACTTTGACAGGCTGGCGCACGATGATCGTGCGGACACCGTTTGGCACCAGCGTGTAAAGAATCGGAATGTCCTCAGGATAAAGCCTTATGCAGCCGTGACTGGCCATTCTGCCGATGGCAAAAGGCTTGTCTGTACCGTGAATGAGGATGCTTTGGTCGGACAGCCTCAGGGCGTGAGTGCCCAGCGGATTGTCGGGTCCCGGAGGCACCACCGGCGGTAGTTCAGGCTTTTCAAGCCGGATGGATTCGGGAACATGCCAGGGCGGATTGGCGATCTTCTCGATCACCTTGAATTCCCCCACGGGCGTGTCGTGGCCTTCTCTGCCGATGCCGATAGGGAACGTTTCCAGGAATCGTGACCCCCCGGATTCAAAAAAGTAATACAGGCGATACTCGGAAAGATTGATGAGAATCTGTTCCGACATCTCCATGTCGGGCAGGATCCACATGGTGGGAATCCTCACCGGTGTTCCCTCGCCGGGTACAAAAGGGTCCACTCCTGGATTCGCCTCGGTGATTTCATTGTACCCCAGTTCGAATTTCCTGGCGATTTCAATCAGGGATTCTCCCCGTTCAACGCTGTAAGTCCTGACGGCCCCAACAACCGTGTCCGACGGCGCCAGGGAAAAAAATTCTCCCTGGGCCACGGCGGGGGGCAGAAACAGAGCCAGAAGTAAAAAGAAGAAAAATAATCTTGTCATAAAGGCTATAAATCACTATTAAGAGCGTAATCTTTACTTTTTGAAGACCTGATGTCAGTTTGGAACATCTTTGGCAAGAGCCATTGGAGGACAGGGGCGGCTGTCCGGGATTAAATTTCAATGGAGCATACATGAATCATGCTGAATTGTAAACGTACAGGATGCATGGCACTTTACGCTGTTGCGGTTTGGCTTTGCGTTATGGTTTCCGGATGTGGCTGCGAAGCCGCTGTTACCGGTCCTCAGGAAGGTGCCCTTTACGAGGAATTCGGAGTGGAGAGGGTGCTCAGTACGATCGGTCCGAGGGCCGAGGCCCGAATAAAACCCTTTTTCGATCGGACCGGTGTCCCATACCCCTCTTTCCGTCTCAGTTTTGTTGTCGTGAAAGAAGAAATGGTCCTTGAGGTCTGGGCTGAAAATGAAGGCAAATGGACCCATGTACGCGACTATGAAATCCTGGCTGCAAGCGGCTGGCATGGCCCCAAACTGAGAAGGGGAGACCGCCAGGTTCCCGAGGGCATCTATCAGATCATCGCCCTGAATCCGGCCAGCCAGTTTCATCTGTCCATGAAAATCAATTATCCCAATGATTATGACCTTCAGAGGGCTCGTGATGAAAACAGATCCAATCTGGGAGGTGATATATTCATTCATGGAAAGGATAAATCCCATGGGTGCCTTGCCGTTGGCGATACCGCCATTGAGGAGCTGTTCGTCCTTGTCGCAAAGACAGGTCCGAACAATGTCAATGTGATCATCACCCCCCATGATATGCGGAAGTACGGACCCAACCCCGGCAGAGTGTCCGATCCCTCCTGGGTGCCCGATCTGTATAATACGATCTGGCGGGAGCTTTCAAAATTCAAAACCAGGCAGGGCGCCTGATTGAAGATTCCACGGCTTCGGGAAGATCAGTACCGCATCCCTGCTGCCGGAGCAAGCAGGGCAAGAATACCCAGGATCACAAACAGCGCCGCCGCCACCCAGCGCATGATCTTCATGTTGATTCGATGAGCGAGTGACTCTCCGATCAGGACTGCTGGGATGTTGGCGATCATCATTCCTGTCGTTGTTCCAAGCACAACGGCGACCAGTGAGTCGTAGCGGGCAGCCAGGGCAATCGTGGCAAGCTGGGTCTTATCGCCCATCTCCACCAGGAAAAAGGCGATCAGGGTTGTAAAAAAGACCCCGGCGCCCTTGAGATTTCGATTTTCTTCCAACCTGTCGGGTACGAGCGCCCAGGCTCCGAACCCGAAAAAAGAAAGGGCGACAATCCATCTCAAAATATCGGGAGACACAAGACTTGAAAGCCAGGATCCCAAGGCACCTGCGGCGAAGTGATTCGCCAGGGTTGCGAAGAGAATGCCGAGGATGATCGGCAGCCTGCTCCTGAATTTTGCCGCCAGGACAAAAGAAAGGAGCTGAGTCTTGTCGCCCATTTCAGCAATGGCAACAATGGCAGTGGACCAGAAGAGGGTCTCCAAAATCTTTCTCCTTCTTTGGAAGAATAAGCCTTTAAAGGAAGAGGGGGATCACGTCAGTCTTTTAAGGGATCTTCGTAGAAGCTTTTGAGTCGTTCTAAACGGTGCCTTTACCACTCCCGTATATGCGAAGTCAATGCATCTGAGAGCTGAGCATTTTGAAAAAAGGAAAGGGGATGTCCTTATCCAGAGGGATCTATGGTTGAGATATTATGCCATCCACGGAAAGCCAAGGGTAAATGGATAAATCAAACATCAGCCTGTCGTGTCGGAAAAAATTTTCAACGGTCATCCTGTACAAAATCAGGAATTAACTTTCCCTTCATTAAAACGAATCCGGAGAGATTAACTGAAAAACAATGCTGCAAAGAGGCTCAAAGTGATAGTACTAATTTCCCGGCATGGCATAACCGCTTGGCCGCTCCCATTCGGAAAAACATATGAACAGAAAAAAGAATCCTCTTAACATATTTTTAGCGATGTGTGGTTTTCTCGCCTTTTTTGTGATTTCGCCACATAATATCCCTCATGCCAAGTCTGCATACATGAGCCTGACTCATGACGTCGTGCCGCCGGACTCGGACATCGTACCGCCGGACCAGGACGTCATCCCACCGAAGTCGGACGCCATCCTGCCAGACGAGGAGGTCATGCCGCCAGACGAGGAGGTCATGCCGCCAGACGAGGAGGTCATGCCGCCCAACTCGGACGTCCTCCCCCCGGACCAGGGTCAGGACAGTTGAAGCTCGGGAAGATTTTCTGCGAAATGACAGCAGCTTAAATGTTCTTAAGAATGGGGCAGGATCGGGTTGCCGTCAACTCAAGTCTTGTTGAAAACATGTAAGCCCAGAATTGATGGATCTGCATCAAAGCCGAAATTCCCTCACGGATAATTTTGATGAATGTTTCATTCCGCCAATGGAGGTGGCGGATTTGGGGAAACTCTTCCTGCCAGTGGTCTTTTAGCTCAATGCGTTCTTTCTGTGTTGCGGTTGGATGATGCTCTGACTTCCTAGGTGGGTATTCCTAAATTGGGGTCTGTCCTGGAAAAATTGATGACTTCGCGGGGGGCTGTTTCTCCCCTTTTTATCGCCAAGGCCCTGAATAGTTCAATCAGGGCCTTGGCTGGGAAGCATCCTGGTTCCTGGAGGTAAGGGGTTAGAGACATGATCGGCACTACCCGTCTGTTTTTCCGCTGCTGAATGCCGGGTTGTCCTCGCCATGAAAGGCTTGATTCCCTCCTTTGGTTCAGGAAGGCTCGTTTTTCGTCAGCAGATCTGCGACTAGCGGATCTTTCTGTCATGTCGGGGCCTCTGATTTTGCCGAAACATATACGCAATCGCCGGACGCAGAACCCGTTGGAGAAAGAATAGGTCCTTTTTCATAATACCATCTGTTCACAGGACAATCGAAGCGACAGAATTACCGTTAATAATTCATCAAAATATACAGCGTTGTGGCGGTTCCCGCACTTCTTATCGTACCTGATGCTGGGCAGCTGGCAGCACTGCCGACCACTCTCACAGTTTGATGACCGCCCCTGGCTGACGATGCTGCACTTGCCATTCCGCTATAGCTGTTGGGAATCCAGTACCTGTAAACATAAGTAGAGACAGAACCTGTATTGGAGGGCGCAACATCGATATATTGTCCACCTGAGGTGGCAATGGTATGTTTTATTGTCCCGATTATGGTGCAAGTAGCCCCCGCACCAAACGAAAGGCTCAGTACAACGGCTGCAGCAACCAGCAAAACGATCAGACTTTTCTTCATGATGACCTCTCCTTTATTTCTGATTTAAATGTTTTTTCAATGGATGTCCTTAAATGAACCTGTTTGTATCCGCCTTTATTTTACAGAAGCGGAGTTCAAGAGCTTGTCGCCCTTGATGCTATTTTCCCCAAGGGCGACGGTCTAACGGTAATTTAAGGCACTCCCTGATCATGTTGCTCACACTCACTCCGGTTCAAGGCCGATATAGATCTTGTGCTCGAAAACGACAGGAATGTCTCGACGTTCATTATTAGGCAACAACTAAGCAATCTTTACAGAACGACTTTCCCACCATGGTAGTATACTATTCTGTTAAAACCGCACTGTCAACGATATTTGTTTTCGAGACAGAAAGCTGGAATCTTAGACGCGCATGCGGGCTTTTAGCTTTTCTGTGGGTTAATTGATCAGATGATACCAGGGCTGAAAATCTTGACGAACGTTACGATGTATCGAAAGAAAGACCGTATGAAGAACGTCTTTGATCTGACGCCTCAATTCATAGCTGCTCAACGGCCTCTCTGAGTTTTCCGCTTTCGAGAAGCTCCAGAAACTGCTCGCCAAGGGACTCAGAAAGTCTCACCGTTTCCTGCCAATAGCGGATCCGCCTTTCCGGGTCATCGGCGAACGTCCGGAAATCGTCCCTGTCCGGTATTTTGCCGAAGGGGAGCCGTTCCACAAATTCGTCGCTGAGAAAGACCAGCAGGGTATGATCGAGGACGTCGGCGGGTGTGCTGCGGTACGTGAGCCGCTTGTCGAACCATCCTGGAATGATGCGGCCCTGGTAGTGGAAAAACAGGGTCACTTCGTCGTCCCTCTCGGCGAAATCGTGGGTCTGGTGATAATCCACCAGGCCGCCGTCACGATAGATTCCCCGCGGCGCGCCATAGATGTCTCGAATTCCGGCCACGGCAAGGGGAACGGCGCCGGAGGCAAGAACCGCCTGCTTGAAATTCGCCTGATTCAAGGGAACGAAAGAGCCGTGAAAGGAGCGGTGGAAGCTGAAGCGGGGCCGGGTCGGTCCGCTGAAAAATACTACCCGTTCGAGGAATGAAGAGAGACGGGAGCGGCTCAGGGCGTTCAAGAGAAAGCACAGAAGCAGTCCCGACGACTGTATCCAGATGGTTTCGGAGGCAACCAGATGTCTCGATCGGGCTGTTACGACCGCCAGCCGGTATTGTTTGGAAGCCAGGGCGAAGGGGAGGGCGTCGTCTTCAAGATAGGCGTTCACCACATCAATCAACTTGTCCATGACCGTCCGGGCGGAATCCTCGCGGCTGAAGGACATCCGGATGTAGGCATCCATGAGTTTCCGGTAGCTTTTTTCGGCTTCGGGCTGCAGCCAGGCCGCGAAACGCCAAGCCCCGGAAGAGGAGCCGATCAGCTGGATCGGCCTTTTCCGCCCCAGAAAGCCCGCCTTGAGAAGGGTCAGATCGAAGCCCGTTGCAACAAGCCATCGCGGACCCGCCGCCGGAGCAAAAAAGGTCGATACCTGGTCCAGGGAAAACCCGCCATCGCGAATCAACTCGTAGGTTTTCCGGCCTGCTTTGATGCGGATGCTGTTCATGGTTCTGCTTTTCCCGCCGGGCCACGGGCATTTGACCTTGACATGAACGAACGCATTTTTGTAGAGTAGCACCGCTCGCGACAAGGGATGGGTTCGTCAAGGCAACCGGCCATCGATATTTGGAAAGATTGGGGTTTTTACACGAATATTTCATCTCCTGTCAACGGCTATTGTATCCGGGCACCAGAAAATCTGATTTTGTGCAACCTGGAAAGGAACGGCAAATGGATATTCGCGAAGAAATGAGGCAAGTGGCGGATCGCGCCCGCGAGGCTTCCCGAAAACTGTCCCGAATCTCGACGGAAGTTAAGAACCGGGCCCTGATGGATATGGCGGAACAGCTTCTTCAGCAGTCCAGCCACCTGATGCAGGAGAACAAGAAGGATGTGACCTTTGCGGTAAAAAGCGGTCTTGCTTCCGCCATGATCGACCGGCTGACATTGAAGGAATCAACCATCCAGGATATGGCCACCGGCATCCGCGAAGTCGCGGCGCTGTCCGATCCGGTGGGAAAGGTCACCTCAATGTGGCGGAGGCCCAACGGCCTCATGGTCGGCCGGATGAGAATCCCCCTGGGAGTCATCGGGATTATTTATGAGTCGCGCCCCAATGTCACGGCTGACGCAGCGGCGCTCTGCCTGAAATCGGGGAATGCCGTCATCCTTCGCGGAGGATCTGAAGCCATTTACTCCAATATCGCCATTGGGCGGCTTCTCCAGGATGTTCTGAAAAAGCATTCGCTTCCGGAAGCGGCGATTCAGGTCGTTGAAACGACGGAGCGCGAGGCGGTGTATGAACTGCTGCAGCTTGAAGAATACATCGACCTGATCATTCCCCGCGGCGGGGAGGACCTCATCCGTGCCGTTGTCCGGCAATCCAGAATCCCCGTGATCAAGCATTACAAAGGGGTGTGTCATGTCTTTGTAGACGCCGATGCGGATCTGGACATGGCGGCAAACATCTGCATCAACGGCAAGACTCAGCGTCCGGGCGTCTGCAACGCCCTGGAGACCTTGCTGGTTCACCGGGACGCGGCCCCACGCTTTCTTCCGGAAATCGCCCGTCAACTCAGGGAGAAGGGGGTCGAACTTCGATGCTGTGAAAAAACCCGCGTCTTCATTCCCGATGCCGATAAGGCGGAAGAAGACGACTGGTACCGGGAATACCTGGATCTGATCCTCGCAATCCGGGTGGTGGACGATATGGATGAGGCCATGGATCATATCGCCCGTTACGGATCGCTCCACACGGAAGCCATCGTCACAAAGGACTATGCCAACGCTCAGAGGTTTCTGAGCGAAGTGAACTCCTCCACCGTGCTGGTGAATGCCTCTACCCGCTTCAGTGACGGATTTCAATTGGGGCTTGGGGCGGAAATCGGGATCAGCACAACGAAACTCCATGCTTACGGCCCCATGGGATTGGAAGAGTTGACCACGACCAAATTCATCATTTACGGAAATGGACAGGTGAGAGTATGAAGTGGGGGTTGCTGGGGGGAACCTTTGATCCGATTCATATGGGGCATCTGCGCTGCGCCGAAGAAATAAGGGAGATCTTTGAATTGAACCGGATTGTTTTTATTCCGGCGTCGAAGTCGCCCCACAAGCTGGATGCGGAGATTACCTCTTTCTATCACCGGGCGCAGATGGTTCGGCTCGCCATTGAAGGAAATCCCTCCTTTTCTTTTTCCGATGTCGAGCATCAGCGGGCTGGAAAATCTTACTCCATTGAAACGGTGGAGTATTTTTTGAACAAATATCTGAAGTCGATTGAAATCTATTTCATCCTCGGTCAGGATGCCTTTCAGGCCATCCAGACGTGGAAGGAGTGGCAGAAGCTTCTGCTTTTGTGCAATTTTGCCGTTCTCACACGGCCGGGATACGAAAATATGGGTCTGTCCGGGGCGCTGCCGGAAGAATTTTCTGCTCAGTTCACCTATGATGAGAAAACCTCCGGGTATCGGGGGCCCACAGGCCATCATATTTATTTCCGCAAGGTGACCTTCCTGGATATCTCATCTTCGGACATCCGGTCAAGGGTCAGGCATGGAAAATCGATTACGTACCTGACGCCGGATCCGGTCAGGCACTATATCCAGAAAAATAATCTCTTTCAGATGGACTGATTTCCGGAAAATCTTTGCGGGCTGTGACGCAGCTCCCCTGTCAGCGCCTCCAGGAAAAAGAAGCCTAAGCTCCTTTGGAGCCTGGTCGGCAAGTTCTCATCACGACAATGGAGACCCATCGGCAGGAGCCCCCCCCGGGCGTTCAACCGGGCGGGCTGGATCAAGGGGACCCGGGATGTGCGCCGGCCTTGGACTATTTGCCTTCAATGAGGATCCTCTCAGCGCCATGCAATTGAGTGCAGTTTGAAAATAAACTGGGTGAATTCCTCCTTGGTGGTCTCCTTCACATCCGTCAGTCTCACCTGAACCGCGTTGTTGTAAAAAGAAAATCCGTCCTTGATCGGTTCGGGATTTTCATCATCCTCACAGAAATTCCTCATGAATTCGCGGGCGATTTTACGTGCCTCGGTGGCGTCTTCGGCAGATACGATATAGTGGTGGCGTTGAACTTCGCCTTCTTCTTCTTCGGATATTTTAAGCCAGTAATATTGCATTGAACCTCCTGAATAACAGTATCGTTGGGCGGGACAGGTCGAAGGCAGAATGAAGGATCCATGTTTTCTGAATCCACTCCCGCACGTGTGCCTCGGAGCATGTCTTTTTAGAGAGCTGAGATCACTGTTTTACGCCTGCGTTTTCAAGTCAGGCAACCAGACAGATAAGGCAATCCTTATTGTAAGTCTGAATTGGGATGGCATCTTCCCACAGCTGAGTGACTCCAGGAATACTTTGGCGGCTGTTTCCGGCAGCTTCCATGCCCGGTATCTCTTCGAGGTTTCCTTCGACCCGTCTTAAAACAGCCTTCGGGCAACTTCGGCACGGTGTACCTAATACCATCCCCGAGGATTCGCTGTCAAGGGGCATATGGCCATTCCGCTGGGGAAGGGATGCATGACGTCGTCCCATGCCTGGCGGATGGAGACACGGTTCATAGAGACCTTACATGATACAGAGATATCAGCCCCAATGGCCTCCCGGCAAAAAACCGGTTCAGAATCAATGGGTTAAAAAATAAAAAGACTCTCCGGTGAGTGGTTCAGAACCAGTTGTGGGTTGCCATCCTGATGAAGTAACGTTTCATTTCGAGTGTCACTCAAAGAGATCAGGCATCTTGAAAGGGGGCTTTATTCCAGGGAAAATCCGGCCTATTTTCTGAGCGATGCAGAGGAACGTTTGCGCCTTTCGAATCCAGAAAAGAAAACTCGAACAGAATCGGGATAACGGCCATGATAAGAGGCCTTCATATCATTGAAAGAATGTTGACCATTTCTTTTGGAGACTTTTGTTGAAAAAGCTCAACATCCTTATCGGACAGTCCTATCATGGCCAAGTGGCCATTGAGAAATATTTCCCAGTCATTGCCTCTTTTTTTTGCAACGATGCCCAGTTTCTGTAATTCATCCGCCTTGATTTTCCTCTTCACAATTAATCCCTCCTCAGCGTGTAATTTAGCAATCTTTCAATTTTCATTATGGACAAACCGTTAAAATAATGAAACCCACATTAATTACGGAAAAAATACTTGCACAATACTGGTATAAAAGAAAATGAACCACCGGCCTCATGGTTTGTGGCGAAGGGGGTCAGTTGAACATTCTCAAATCTGATATCATTGGCAATTCGCTCCTGGCCGCCCAGAAAATAGACGAAGCTAACAGCCTGAATTTATCTGAATCTTACCTTGTTTCCCTTGGATACCTATGGTAATGACTTTGATCATTACGTTTTGAAAGGGAATCATATGAAAACCGAGCTTCTCAATGAATATATCTTTACGGAAATTGTTCTTGAAATTGCGCAGGCCATGAGAAGAAACAGACAACAGCAAATGGAATTAGAGGGCGCGAGCCAAGAGGAAATCGCCAAAACTCCGATCACGATAGAAGATCGAAGAAAAGCCCTTGCCCTGCTTGAATCCGAACGGCAGCATGTCATGACACTGCTCGAAGAGCTGCACTCGGATTTTTCGGAATATTCCGACGGGTGTCATTAATGGTTTCTCCATGTTCCGTTATTTCATGATTCATGAGGGTCGCCCTTTTCGGATAAGGGCGCATCGAAAGCAAATAGCCACTATGCGATTCAGAGTTGAGCTTCTTGACGTGTCCGGGACCGGAGCGCAGAAAGAACTGTTCCACGTGGTTGTTTATGCCCAGTGCGACAAGGAAGCTGTAGAAAAGGCGAAGAGGGAATATGCGGTTAAGCATCCCGATTCTCCTTCCGCTCCGGAAAATTCATCCTGGATTTCTTACGGGACACGCGAGGAAGATTGCTGGGGATGAGCGGCTGCCGTGCGGCAGGCTGTTTCGTCTCTATGGGTAAGGTCATGGTGGTGAGTCACCACCGTCTATGAATCGGAAACGGCGGTTCAGCAAGACGTTCGATCGTTTCACATCCTACCGGGGGAATGAACATTGACTGATGAAGAAATAAATGACGCCGTCAAACGCGTGACTGAAACGTGCTTGAAGTCTTCTACTGCCATGGCTGCACTGCTTCAGGACGCATTTTGCCTTTTGGCGCAGCAGCCGTGCATCGACCGTCAGGCGCTCCTGGACGGGCTTCGGTCTTTAAAGAGGGAAGATGATCAAAGCGTCATGTTTCAAGCAACCTATAATCTTCATAAGGCCAAGCTTCTTGAACAAATCGAAATACAATTCAAAGAGCAAACTTCTCAGGGAAAAAGTTGATTCCGTTGTATGCTAATTCGATGCCGTCATTCAGCAGTTTTCGGAGGAGGTCCAGCATGACCATTTTTGATGAGATAGAGAATTTTCTGAATGAACATGGAGCGTCATCCAAATTGAAAGATCATGTCGCTTTTGTTAAAGAGCAAATGGCGGTTCTCATCCGAGAGAACACGATGCTCAAATCGAAGCTTTCAATGCGCATTGCCGAAAGCAACGTTCTGGAAGCGCAGATAAGAGACCTCAAAGAAGGGAAGGGCGATAAAGAAGAACGATAACAACAGGAGATCAACAGAGGGATTCCGGGTATGTCACGGGAAAAAATCCCCCTTACGCCTGCGTTGCTGGCCCTGAAGAAAAACCAGGTGGTTTTCGTGCCCCGAATCTACAAGTATGTGGAGCATGGCGGGACCCGCGTGGGGGCAAAGGCGCTGGGGGTTGATGAACATGAAGTGATCAAAACGCTGGTCATGGAGGACGAACGGAAGGCCCCTCTTATTATCCTGATGCACGGCGATCGGGAGGTCTCTACGAAGAACCTGGCAAGGTTTCTCGGGGTAAAAACGGTTCATCCCTGTGATCCCAAAATCGCGGAGAAGTACACCGGCTACAAGGTTGGAGGGACGTCGCCCTTCGGTACGAAAAAGACCATGCCCATCTATATGGAAGAAACCATTGCCGCACTGCCCCGCATCCTGATCAACGCCGGCAGCCGGGGGCTTCTGGCGGAAATGCCGCCGTCCGAGCTGATCCGCGTGCTGCACCCCATTTCCGTCAAAGTCGGCGTAAGCCCCTGATGCCCGGCAGAATCTGTCTACTTCACATGGAGAATCGGCAGGCCGAGATGACGGCGTTTGGTCTCACCGAAGAACTTCGTCTCTTCCCGGACCGTTGGCGTTCCCCGTTTTCCCTTGCCAAGTTGTTCCAGGGGATGAGAAGCGCCCAGATGCAGGGCATGTTTTCCATATTTTCCACTTAAGCTGTCCATGGCTTCATAAAGTTCCCGAATCTTCTCCGCTTTCATCGGGCTTTCAAAAAGGGAGTACTGAATAGTGACATCATGCGTCAGTTCCAGAAGGATGACGCCTGTTGATCGATAGAGCTCTTTTTCCCGGTAGAGTGAATCAAACAGCTCCCGCAGAAGACCGGACAGTTCCAGCGGAAGGGCCGAGGGACGAACAAGTGTTGCCTCGCTGCCCACATCCCCGAACTGCCGGGTCCTGAGAAGGGATATGATCTTCCTGGGGGCCAACCCGTAACGCCTGGCTTTGATGCAGGCTGATTCCAGATTCCGCAGCAGGTGTGCAAAAAGGTATTCCCGATCGGATGTTGGAGGAGCAAAGGTCTTCATCTTGCTGATGGATGCGTAAACGCTTTTCTCCTCGGAGATCACGGGATAGACGGAATCTCCCCTCAGCTCCCTCCAGATTTCGACGCCGGGTTTGGTAAGGCGTTTTCGCACAGCAGCTTCCGGCATTCTGGCAAACTCCAAGGCGGTTTTAACGCCAATCTTCGCCAGATAGCTGGTTGTGGCCGGGCCGATTCCCCAGATCTTTCCCACGGGAAGATGCTCCAGGTACCGGGCGATGGAGCGGCCGGCAATGACCGTTAAGCCACTTGGTTTCTGATGTTTGGAACCCACCTTGGCAAGCACCTTGGTCAGGCTGATCCCCACGGAAACCCCGAGCCCCAGTTCCCTTTCGATGGCCCGTTTCATCTGTTCGGCAATTCCAGTATAGGAAGAGCGCAAGGCCCGGCGCATTCCCGTGATGTCGCAGAAGGCCTCATCAATGGAATACTCTTCCACATCCGGGGTAAAGCGCCGCATAATGTTGAACATCCGCCGGGAAAACAGGCTGTAGGTTTCATAGTCGGAGGGCAGGATGATAAGATTTGGACAGATGTTTTTCGCCTGGTGCAGAGGGACGCCCCGGGTGATTCCCATTTTTTTAGCCGGATAGCTGGCACAGGCCACAATTCCACGCTCTCCGCCTGTAATCATGGGCTTTCCCTTAAGCTCCGGATGGATGACCTCTTCGCAGGAGGTGAAGAAAGCATCCCCGTCGATATGGACAATGGCCCGCGGCCAGGAATGATGGCTGAAAATCATATCGTTCATGGCCTTACATTATAGAACAAATGTTCTACTGTCAAGAAGAGTCCAATAGAGCCTCGCAGGCGAGCGGGAAGGGTCGGCTCTGAGGAATTAACACGTCGATTCTCTTGACAAATTAGGAGAAGAGGAATAAATTATAGGTGAAAGAAAAGAGATGCTGCGGCGCACGGGATGAGTCATAGTACTGGGTTTGAATGAGATAAGAAGGCAAAGGGTCTTCGTGGTGATTGTCACCCCAAATAGACCAAGTCTTTTAGGACACGACTCCAGTCAACGGCAAACGGCGCAGCGGCTCTCTTTTAAAAGTTCTTTTCAACAGGTCCCAAGGGGAAAAAGCCGTGTATCTGGTAAATTCTTTTTGGAGCGTACCAGTTGCCTTGAAGTTGGCGGCTGATTCCCTTTGGTGAAAATACCCTGGCTACGTTCACATATGGCGCGTGCCTATTGGCGCTGGATGCTGAAACGGGAAACAGCAGAACGCTTCCCCCATTGAAGGGGGGCCAGGGATTTATCCTTTCCTTCATGAACTCTGCCGTGGCGGTTCAAGCGGCTTCAGCTTCCTGGCCTTCAAACTTCCAGGGTGGTTTTTCTCTTTTCTTCACAGACCACGAAAGAGTGCACGTTGCCATATCATCACGGGATACGCTCTGAAGTGGCCTTTCTTTTTACATGAATAAATTCCCTCTGTATTAACCTTTAGATAGCATTCAAGGAGGTTGTCATGAAAACATCGGCCCTGACGATTCCCGAAATCGGAATTATTGCTGGAACCCGTTTAATCTGTGGAGCCGGGGTCGCCCTTTTGCTGGCAGACAAGCTGGATACGAAACGGCGAAAGAAACTTGGATGGGCGATGTTTCTCATAGGGGTGATAAGCACAATCCCCCTG
>Ga0123335_1001669_pt1 | contig 35290 bp, 31 predicted proteins | sample BiotimSIPDNA_2_FD_89707 | JGI IMG/M metagenome (GOLD analysis project Ga0123335, IMG submission 89707) | Anaerobic biogas reactor microbial communites from Washington, USA - Biogas_R2 time_0 SIP DNA | ecosystem: Engineered > Bioreactor > Anaerobic > Unclassified | place: Washington, USA... | reverse complement strand
TCGCCGAGGCATACTATGAATCGGTTAACACCATAGCCAGCTATAAACAACATGTCGCAATGAGGCAGCTCGACGTCCAGGAAACAGCCATATACGCACAGCAGAATATGCATCAGGCACAGATAGATCATGAGCAGAGGATGATGAAGCTTGAAAATTCGGCAAGGATTGCCATAGCCAGGGTTCAGGAGAATGGCAAAAACGAAAGGGCAAGAGTCCTTTCCGTTGCCAACACCTTCAGCGCAAGGCGTTCCTGGAATTACGGCTATCCGAGCAGGATTTATTAACATTTTATTAACATTTTATTAACATAGGGAATCGAGGAACATATGAGCACTGCTCCCGTTGGTGATAGTGGTGGTGGTGGTGGTGGTGGTGGTGGTGGCGGCGGATCAGCAATACAAGGCCTTATGACCGCCGGCAACGCTATCTCAAGCATCTCCTCCTCAGTCTTCCAAATGTGCGAGGGAATCGCCGGGTATGTTTACCAGGGTGAGATAATTGAGATACAAAAGGAGATGCAGCTAAGCGCCCTCAACCATAACAAGGAGATGGAAAAGATCTCCATGGAAGACCAGCTAAATGCCCTCGAAAATAATGAGAAAAAGTTGGCGATGCAGGAGAGCATGTTCAAGATAGGGCTGGAGCAAAAGCGCGAGCTTCGTGCTCAGGAGCTCAAAGGCAAAGAGCTGGAAGCGGCTATCGTGGAGCAAAAACTCACGGCCAAGCAGTCGGCGATAAGCAAGACCGCTCTTCGTGCCATGTTTTGCAACTATAGGGGACAGAACCCAATGAGAAATGAAAGGTCAAGAGGAACTCCGACCGCACGATGAGGATCGTACCAGAGAAAAATCCAGGGTCGGCAAAAGCCGGCCCTTTTATTTTATTTTTTATAAGGAATATCTGAAAAGCTAGCTGCAACAATAACTTCGACCATGTACGATTGACCATTCGGGGATGACGACCACGCTGTCATTCTCGCGGTTTTAGGCCGCCGCTAACGCGGAGCAAACCACCGCTACCGCGCGGGGCAAGCGGGAATCCCCGTCAAAAGAAAAAGTGATCGTCAAATCCTGATCGCTGATCTTTGATCAGCATTTTGTAAGACTAGTTTATATTCGAAAACATCCTTATTAAGATTAAGATCAAGATCAGGATTAAGATTAAGATGAAGATTAAGATGAAGAATCAAGCTTCGCAGGTTCTTCAAGAATATCGAATATATCTTTGGCGCAATAGACACGGTCGCGCTTGGCTTTATCCATTTGCTTCAAGATGCCGAGGTCTTTAAGTTTATCAACCGCTCGTTGGGCAGTGGTAAAGGCAACCTTTAACTTGGCCGCAACGCCTTTGACCGTAACGAATGGATTGGCCGCGATCATATCGATAACTTTTAGCAGGGTCTTCGCTGTTATCTGATCCTTCCACGTATCCAGCTTCTTATTTATTCTTTCTGCACGGCTCAAAGCGTCCTCAGACTGCCTCGCAACCCCATTAAAGAAATATTCCAGCCATTTCTCCCAGTTACCCTTTAAGCTCACATCAAGGAGAAGGTCATAATAATCACGCCTTGTGGCTTCAAAGAATGCGCTTAAATAGAGAAGCGGTGTTGGTAAAATATCTCGTTCGATCAATAAAAGCGTTATTAGTAAACGCCCAACTCTACCATTGCCATCAAGAAACGGATGGATGGCTTCGAACTGATAATGGATCATTGCAACCTGAACAAGAGGAGGGATGGTTCTATCATGCAGGAACTTCTCCCAATCGCCGAGACATGACATAAGTTTATTTGGAGGTGGAGGAATATAAGTAGCATTCGATATAGTACTTCCGGGGATTCCTATCCAGTTCTGACTGCGCCTGAATTCTCCGGGTGTTGCGGTTCTTCCTCTAACACCTTTCATCAATTTTTCATGAAGTTCACGAACAAGGCGAAGAGATAGGGGCAGGGTCTTTAATCTCTTTATTCCATACTCGATAGCGGTAACATAATTTCCCACCTCTCTAAGATCGTCAGGACTTCTTTCAACGTTTGCACCAGCTTCTTTTGCAAGTAGCTCACCAAGAGTCGATTGCGTTCCTTCGATACGGCTGGAAAGAACAGCTTCACGCCTTAAGAAAGGTCTCATCAAAAGATGAGGGTTTGGCAGTCTTTTTCCTTCGCCCGCAAGTTTTCCTATAAGTCTATCTGCATCAGAAAGGGCTTTGGTTAGCTTGGTGCTCCAAGTAATTTCAGGGGGCAGCTGGTTTGGAATGAATGCCTGATACCCTTCCTTGCAACGAATAAAATGACCCGATGATTGTTTTGACATAGCGCTAATAAGAAATCCCCCTTATTAGCGTTTTTATATCGTTTCGCTAATAATCCGTCAACGTATTATCGTTTTATTCTTTAAGTAACCTCTGAAAAGCTAGCTGCAGCAATAATTTCGACCATGGACGATTGACCATTCAGGGATGACAATCACGCCGTCATTCCCGCGGTTTTAAGCCGCCGCTAACGCGGGGCAAGCGGGAATCCCCGTCAAAAGAAAAAGTGATCGTCGAATCCTGATCGCTGATCTCTGATCAGCATTTTGTAAAACTAGTTTATATTCGAAAATATCGTTATTAAGGTTAAGATCAAGATCAGGATTAAGATGAAGATGGAGATGAAGATCAAGATGAAGAATCAAGTGGATAGCTTTTAGAGACCCCCCCCTGAATTTGCTGATTTTTCGGAGGTTACTATATTGATTTGACAGCCCCTCCCTAGGCCTTTAAAATTGCCGCCCGAACGGAGGTAGAACCAAGATGGCGATGACTCTAGATGGCGGCGGCGTGATGGAATATCTCTGGGAGCAGCTCGAAAAAACTGCCGATGGGGAGCACGTATATTACACAGAGCTAGACCTTGATACCCTATGGTATAGCGGATTTGTTGACACCGCCCGATTCGACATCGCAACGTGGAAATCGGCCTTTGAACCATACAAACAGGAAGAGGACGTCTATATACTTAGCAAGGATGAATTCCTCTCCTTGGAAAAATATCGTTTTACGGGGGAGATACACATCCCCTTCGACGCGATGCTCATAAACGAGGGGAAATATACGGACGAGGGGCTGGATGACCTGGTAAACGCCTCGATCATCCCATCCTGTAACCTCTCGATAGACAATATCGACACCTTCTTCAAAAAACTCAAAGCCGACTTCAGACAGTCGGATGGGCTCATCCTCATAAAGAAAGAAGCGAAGCTCCGAATAAAGGCCCTCATCGACGGCAACCCATCGCCGCTTAGAAACCTGGAGCTGTTGGTCGACAATATGATGGAGCAAAAGGGCTCCGAACTGGAAGCGGAAGTCCAAAAGCTGGAAAGCCAAATAGCGTCGATTCAGGAAAATCGTCAGGCATCCTCATTCACATCCAGGCCATCCTCAAAGGTTGAAGCAAAGGCCAGGGAATTTGAAAAACTTCAAGCTGCAAAAAAAGCTGACCATCAGCACGACTCCGGCGCTGCGAAGGTGGAACTAAAAAAGATTAAGAGATCACGAAAGGGATTTAGGGGCTGATTCCGAATCCTTCTTTTCTGATATCTGTCTCACTACCGAAAGCTCTCTTTCAAGCTGGCGTATGCGCTTGTTTTTCGCACGAAGCTCAAGCGTTTTATAAAAGGATGGGAGAGCCTCGATCATCGCTATCACAACCATTCCTGAGCAAAATGCGGAGAGCAGAACGAAACCTATCGGAATCGGAACAGACTGGACGCTCAAGATGTAGGGTATCCTGAATTTCATAACAAGGGCATAGCCGAAAGTCGCTTCATCAAGATTGCAATAGATGAAGTTCAAAAGGATAAAAAAGAAAAGCGCCATCGTAATAGCAAATATAAGTTTTTTCATGAAATCCCCCTATAAGGCTTTGAAAGAATCTGCGAGCTCTGAATAGGTTTCCTTCAAGTACTCAGGCATCGATCTGGTGCCGCCTATTACAGGCATGAAATTCGAATCCCCGACCCACCTGGGGACAATATGCATGTGGAGATGATCTGCGATCCCCGCCCCCGCCGACCTCCCCAAGTTGAAACCGCAGTTGAAACCCTCAGCTCCAAGAATCTTCTGGAGTATCTCTACCGATGCCGAGGTCAGGCGCATTATTTCGGCATGCTCATCTGAACTCAAGGATGAAAGTGTGCCGGTGTGGCTAAATGGTATCACCAAAAGATGACCGGTGTTGTAAGGATAACGATTCATCAGGACATAAGAACTCTTAGCCCTGTGCAAAACGAGATTTTTGGAATCGATCTCACCCGATGTGGCGAGCTCGCAGAAAATACATGAATCCTTGGAGGATTTTGCGCCCCTTATGAACTCCATCCTCCAGGGCGCCCAGAGAATATCTCCGCTCATGCCTTGTTGACCCTTTCCCTAAGCTCCTTGCCAACCTTGAAGAAAGGAACCTTTCTTTGACCCACATCGACGGACATCCCGGTCTTGGGATTTCTGCCGATCCGAGGCTTTCTCGTGCGGACTTCGAAACTTCCGAATCCGCGGATCTCGATACGCTCGCCGGATTTCAACGAATCGGTCATGCTATCGAAAATCGTGTTGACGATGACCTCCACATCCCTGCCAGAGAGGTTAGGTAATTTCCTGACTAAAGTTTCAATAAGATCGCTCTTGTTCAACTGAAGCCCCCTTTCATCGTTCGGACAGTCCGTCCATTCTCATCATAACCATCGGTTGCCAATAATCTGCAATAGCCAAAGACGACATCCTGCTTTTTATCTCTGTAAAAATACGGTCGATAAGTCGGCCCCGCTTGCGTGGAAAAATCAATTCCGGTTCCCCTTCTATCTTTGCGAGGAGCGAAAGCCTTTTAAGAGCAGAGGCAACCCCACCGATCTCATCGACGAGCTTGAGATCCTTGGCAGCTGCGCCGGTAAAGATTCTTCCATCGGCGATTTTATCCACCGTCGGAAGATCGAGCTTTCTACGCTCGGCAACAGCTCCCTTGAACTGGGCATGGATCTCCGCAAGCATCTTCTCGAGAATCTCTCTTGCCTCTGGGCTGATGGGTCTGTCCATCGGCACCAAATCCTTCAGCGCCCCGCTTTTCAGAGTCTCATGCTTGATCTTCATCCACTCCAGAAGATCTCCGATCATCACGTGCTCGAGCCTGACCCCTATCGACCCGGTGGTAGTTCCGGGGTTAGCCCATATTTCATCAGCCGCAAGAGATACGTAATACCCCCCGCTCGCCGCAACGCTTCCCATCGATGCCACCACCGGCTTTTTCTGTGAAAGATCAAGAAGCGCCTCGTAAATCTCCTGCGATGCAGCAACCGCTCCGCCAGGCGAATCAACTCTGAGAAGAATTCCCTTAACCGACTTATTCTCCCCGAACTCCTTTATATCCTCTATCGCCCTGTCGGAAGAGAGGATCGGGCCTTCTATCTTCAGAATTCCAATTCCACGATCCGACGAAAAGAGGGATTTCCCTCCCCCTTCGGCCGTGACGAGATACATAAACACCCCGGCGAGAAAGGCGATTGCAAGGATCGAACTGCCAAGCAAGGCCGCAATAATCCAAGTCCTGCGCATCATCCCTCCCAAAGGAGACTAGTCTATTCAATTGCCGGAATCGATCGAAAGGACAAAACGCCTTTCACGGGGATCAGCCGTTCTAACCGTTACGCTGACTTCGTCCCCCTCCTTCAGATCGGCAGAGTACTGTTTCTCAGGAACGAGGCCTTCAACCTCATCGCCAAGATCGACTATGAGCCCCGCGCCCGAAAAACCGGAGACGGTACCTTTGACCGTGTCGCCCTCACGGTAGGTCTTGTTGATGGTATCCCATGGATCGTCCATGAGTTGTTTCATGCCGAGCGAGAAGCGTTCGTTCTCTGGATCTATATGGAGAACGATAACCTCCACCTCATCCCCCTTCTTAAAAATTTCAGAGGGATGGGCGAAGTTCTGAACCCATGCAAGGTCGGAAATATGAACCAGCCCATCGATATCCCCGCCGACATCCACAAAAAGTCCAAAATCGGCGATATTCCTCACTGTCCCCTTCAGCTTTGTGCCGAGGGGGTACCTCTCCTCGAGATTTTCCCAAGGATTCGCCTCTATCTGCTTGAGGCCGAGGGAGATCCTCTTATTTTCCAAGTCAACATCTAGGACTATCGCATCAACCGCATCGCCTACGGAGAGAACCTTGGAGGGGTGCTTCACCTTCTTCGTCCAGCTCATCTCGGAAACGTGAATGAGCCCCTCTACACCGTCCTGAAGTTGAACGAAGGCGCCATAATCGGTAAGGCTCACGACCTTGCCGGAAACTCTGGAACCAACCGGATATCTCTCTTCAACATTTTGCCACGGATCGGGCTGAAGCTGTTTCAGACCAAGGCTGACCTTTCCGGATTCCGCATCGAACTTCAACACGACAACTCTTATGTCATCACCGACTGAGAACATCTCGGAAGGGTGATTGATGCGCCCCCAAGTCATGTCGGTGACATGAAGAAGTCCGTCGATACCTCCGAGATCGACGAACACGCCATACTCGGTGACATTTTTCACGATTCCATCGAAAACCTGACCTTCAGCCAAGTTGGCTAAGGTCGCTTCGCGCATAGATTCACGTTCCTTTTCAAGAATGATTTTTCTTGAGAGGACGACGTTTCCGCGCCTCTTATTGAGTTTGATTATTTTGAACTTGTAGCTGTTGCCGACGTACTTATCGAGGTTGCGTGCAGGCCTCAGGTCTATCTGCGAACCGGGGAGGAAGGCCTTCACACCGATATCGACCGAAAGACCGCCTTTCACCTTGGCGACGACAACCCCCTCTATGTCGCCGTTCTGATCGCATATCTCGACCAGGCGGTCCCATGTGCGCATGGCATCCGCCCTCTCCTTGGAAAGGACCATCATCCCATTGTCGCTTTCAACGGATTCAAGGAGTACGGAGACCTCGTCCCCCGGGCTCGCCGTCACTTCACCGTGAATGTTCTTGAACTCCTCAATTGGAATTCTGCCCTCGGACTTAAAACCGATATCGACGATCACGTTGTCGCGCGTGATGCGCACGACCTTCCCTTTGACGATCTCCCCCTCTTTCAAATTTAACGTCTTGGCACGCTCCTCGAACAACCTTGCAAACTCCGTATTTCTCTGCTTCTCCGTCGGCTCTATTCTTACAGCACTCATCTTGTAAAACCTCCCTTTTCCCTTTGAATTTTAAGGTGTTTTGGTCCACCTCAATTGGGTCGGGACCATAGATGCCACAAAATCTTTTGTCAAAGGATTTATGTTATTTCTCAGTACCTTCACGGCGAATGAATCAGATAGCGATCATCAAAGAATTTATCGAATCTAAAAATGCTCGCCATATGGTTAAAAATCATATAGTTATAGGATCAGGCGGCCTGAAACAACCGCTCGAGAAAATTTTAAAACAAGGATATAACTATATGAATAATAAAGATATTTCCCTTATGGATGTGACCGTTCGGGATGGAAGTTACCTGCTTCATTACAAGTACACCCCGGATCAGGTTGCTGCACTCGCGCAAGAACTCGAAGAGGCAGGGATCCAATACATGGAGGTCAGCCATGGTTGTGGCTTGGGGGCGGGCAGAATCCCAGGGCTAGAGGCAGCCGCAAGCGATGAGGAGTACGTAAGTGCAGCAAAATCGGCTGCTCAAAATATCAAAATTGGAGTCATAGGAGGGGGGGCGGCTATCACCTCCTTCTCGGATATTGACGCAGTAATAGAAAAGGTCGACTTCATAAGAGTCGCTGCCAACGTGGACAGCCCTGAGTCGGTTGAAGAGCAGGTGAAATACATAAGGGGGGCTCGCTCCGACATCGAGATGTTTTTTCAGCTCATGCGCTCATCCAGGCGCCCGATCGAAAAAATCATCGAGGCGGCCAAAAAGGTGGAGCAAATGGGAATCGATGCCCTCTATCTAGTCGATACGACCGGGCATTTTCTTCCCGATCAGATATCGGAGATAATATCCCGTCTGAGGAATTCCATTCGTATAAGAATCGGTTTCCACGGACACAACAACCTCGCGATGGCCGTAGCGAACTCCCTGGCGGCGGTCGATGCCGGCGCATCCATGTTGGATGCCAGTCTGAAAGGAATAGGTCGCGCGGGAGGAAATGCCCAGATGGAGATCCTCGTCTCTCTCCTGAAACGCAAAGGATTCGCTGATGGAATAAAACTTGAGAACCTAGTCGCTGCAGCCGATGCGATAATAGCCCCTATCCTGCCTCGCCATCAAGGCATCGATTCCATAGACGTGATGACGGCGGATTCCAACATAGACCTCTATCCACTCCACTTCTATAAAGATATCGCAGAAAAAAGCGGCGTGGAATTTTTAGATCTGATACGGATGCTCGGAAAGAACCCTGATCTAACCGAAGTCAGCGCCGATGCGACATACAAGGCGCTATCGGAGCTGGGAATCGGTGAGGAGCGCCTAAGGGAACTCCGCCAGCAACAGTTCGCGAGCGTAAAAACATCCGGCGTACTCAAGGGTTTTCTGAGACCCGGAGGGAAAAAGCGCCCCTTGGTGCTGGCTCCAATAAAATATGACAACCCTTCAATCGACCCCCCTCAAGAGCTCCTTGACTGGGTGCGTGATGAGCATAAAAATATGGAGTTCACATTCGGCAATTTTGCGCAGAGGAATATTTCAAGGATTGAGGAGGCTGAGATTTTATTTTCACATGAACTGACCGACGAGATCCTTGAAAAGGCAAAAAATCTCAGGTGGTACCACTCGGTTTCTACCATAGCTATTTCGAAAGTCCCTCAAAAAGCGGTGGAACGTGGAATAAAAATCAGCATGCCAAAGGGACTTCACGCCGTTCCAATTGCAGAAACTGCTCTCGGGATGATGCTCTCCCTATCGAGAAAAATACGCGACTCAATACTCCTCCAAGGTAAAAAACGCTTCGCCACACGCGAAATCTATCACGCCTCTCCACCTTCCCGGGAACTGATGCAATCTACCGTAGCGATAGTCGGCGTGGGAGGAGTCGGCACCGCACTGGCACTACTTTGCCGAGCGCTCGGAATGGCCGTGCTTGGAATCACGAGGGATGAAACTGAAAAAAGCGATGCAGTGGATGAGCAGGTTCCATTCAACAGATTCCACGAAGCCATAAAGATAGCCGATTATGTAGTTCTCGCGACCCCCTCGACGGATCTCACACGTGGAATGATGGGGGCTGCCGAATTCGAGATGATGCAAAAACACGCATGCCTTATCAATATTGCCCACGGAGAGCTCGTCGACGAGGATGCGCTATATGATGCCCTGAAAAGAGGCAAGATAGGCGGTGCCGCCTGCGACGTCTTTCAAAGGGAGCCTCTCTCTCGATGGTCAAAACTCTACAAAGCCCCCAATATAATAATAACGCCTCACATCTCAGCTTGGAGCAACATGTACTGGCCCCGGACGATGGCGAGATTCGCCTTGAACTTGGACCTCTACCAAAAGGGCGAAACTCTTCTGGGTGAAATGGATTTTAAAAAAGGATACTGAATTAAAGCTTCCCCTTCAGATTTTCAGCTATGAACTTAATGTCGGATTCCGTGAGATCAGCGTAAAATGGAAGAAAGGTCAGCCTCTCCTGGAGGTCTTCAGTCACGGGCAACCCTGATCCGGCCTTTGCGGAATTAACCCGACAAAATTCCTCCATATGACATGCATGCCAACGGGATAGGATGATGCCGTCTGCAGCCATTTTGGCAGCGAGACTGTCGCGTTTCGCAACCTTGATGGGATAATGTGTAACCACTGGTTCGCCGGAACAGCTCTGCATCTTTAATTTTCCGGACTCTTCCAAATCCGCGAGCTCCAGATCGTAGAATTCCTTTAACCTTCTCCTCCTGCCAAATATCTCCTTTGCGCGCCTTAACTGCTCGATCGCTATAGCAGCGTTGATATCGTTCATTTTAAAATTGCCGCCCGCTAAGAGAATTCCAGCTCCGCCCGTCAAGTCTATTCCCTGATATGCCATCGTAAGGATGCGGTGCAAAAAGCTCTCATCATTGGAAACCATGAGAGCGCCGCCAAGCCCGGTGAGAACTTTCGATGTAGCCAGACTAAAGATGGTCGCCCCCCCTACCCCCAGATTCAAGATTCCAGGATGAAGGCCTCCATTCTTAGAGCCCATCGCTACGGAGGCATCCTGTATAAACGGAATTTCCAAGCCCTTGCGCTCATACAGTTCGAGATATGGAGAAAGATCGGCAAATTGATTCAAGTGGGTAAGAACGATAGCCCTGGTATTATTATTGATGGCCGATTCCAAAAGGTTTGGGTCCATCATCCAGTGATCGGAATCCACATCTATAAATACCGGCGTCGCTCCGGACATGTATATGGCGTTGATTACGCCTACGTAGTTGAATGATGTTGTTATGACCTCTCCTCCCTTAGCTCCGGCCTCGAGGAGAGCAAGATAGAGCGCGGAAGTAGCAGAGGCGAGTCCGGCGGCATAAAATGGGATCTCATCCCAGCCATTTATCTTCATGAAGGAGGTTGAGAGCTCCGATTCGGAGGAGGAGTCGGAAAGATAGGAGATAAAAATATCGGCGAGTTTTTTTACCGCACCGCCTTTGGTATGGATGTAGGAGATGTGGGGCAAAGAAGCATCATCGCACAGAAGCTTGATCACGGATGCAATTTCGGAGGGAACGCCACCCACTCCACGCTCGTACCTCGAAAGAAGCTGCTTGATCATGAATTTAGAAAGCCCCTCGGGACTTTTCAGGAACGGCTTGAATGGAGTGTAATTTTTCATATTAAATCCCCTGCATCAAAAAGATCCGTAGATAATTGCGCCGATCTTTTCCAGAGCTATTAGCGCATCCTTGACGGCCGAAAAACTCTCACCGAGCCGGGAAGCAATCTCTTCGGCAGTGAGTTTTCCTGCGCTTAAGTCCAAAACTCTGCTCTGAATCGGGGAAAGATCATCGGCAACATGGGGAAAGTCGATATTGCCATCGAGGTTCACGACCACCGCACTGGTTCTTATTGGAATCAGTTGCTCAAATGGTTCCTTAGCTGAATCTAAAAACTGATGATACTCTGGCAGTTTGGCAAAAACCCCCTTCCATCCGGAAACGAAGTAGTCATTCCAGTCGATATAGTTATCTGCAACTACAGCAGGATGGAAATTCCCAGCAAGCAATGAAGCCTGAACACACCTCTCATTGCGAAGAGGATCTGGCAATTTCATCATGGCAAATGTCTCTCCAAGCAGATCGAGCATTATATTAAACCTATGCCATATGATTTCACCGCGCGACAAAGCAGCGCTTTCCACGACAGCATTGTTGAACGCGAATGAGGAAAGCAGATCTCTATCCAAAATCTTTAGACCATATTTTTCTGGATTGTCAAAAATATCAGTCCCTGGCAAAGGCGTGAGATATGGAAAAAGCATATTGAGATATCCATTGCCGGCAGCGATCAATTTTCTGGCGTAGGCCTTTGTCCTGGAAATAGTCTCATCACTCTCGAAAGGCCCACCAACGATGAAGTTAATATGTATAAAAATACCCAGACGAGCACATTCACGAACGAGGTCTATCGCATAATCCAGATCGACCTCCTTGTTGTAGGCCTTCAAGACTGATGGAACTCCAGATTCGAGAGCAAATTGGAGAAACCTCAGTCCGGAGTCGTACATCGCGGAGAGGATTTCCGGATTTTCCCTGATGGAATTGACATTCCCTTCCGCATACCAAATGAACTTTTTGCCGCCGCCGATTTTTTTGATCATGTTGCAGAATTCTAGAACCCTCGAAGGATTGACGGTGAATGTATCGCCGACAAGGACTAAAATTTTACTTTCACACATGGGCAACAATTTAAGGATATCTTTCTCGAGCAGATTCATCGACCTGAAAAGTACCTTTGGAGAAAGCGTTCCAGCTGCACAAAATGAACACCTGAAAGTGCACCCCCTTTCAGGTGCGATGGCAGGGAGATATTCAAATGCTGAATCCGGTTCGATCAGGGACAGATCCGGAGATGGAAATGTATCCAGTGAATGGGATGGCGAATCGGGATTTCTTTGATACGACCCTTTGATAAGGTATGAGATCCCCGCTATTTCCGAAAGTCGCTTTCCCGATAGGAGCTCAAGGGATGGAACCTCCCCATTCCCCCTTACCACTATTTCCACATCAAGCTCGGATAGGGTCGATTTATCACAGATACTTGCATGGGGGCCTCCGCAAACCAGAATCGATGCTGGCGAAACGTTTCTGATTATAGAGATGAGCCTCTTAATGCTGTGCAGATAATCCGTATAAAGGGTAAATCCGATGTATCGAGGGGTCGTTGAAGCGAGATAATCCTTAAGCCATGAGATGCTAAAAAACGGACGGGCTGTGTCAACAACCCTGGAACGGTAACCGCTATCTTCTAAAAATGACGCTATTGAAAGCACTCCAAGCGGAGGTATCTTGCTGCTCGCCTTTAGCGGCAAAGTGCCAATGCTGACATTGATAAAAAGAAAATCGACTTTATCCAACCTGCCCCCTAGGTCTTGGACCCTTGTCTTTTAGCATAGAGTCGAGCTTGAAACCAGAAAAAGGAAAAGGGAGGCATCTGAAAAAAGTTCAGGAGATAGGGCATGAAAAACCAGGAAAAACAAAAGGCCCCCATTTTTGGAGGCCTCTCAATGGAGCGGGAGACGAGGGTTGAACTCGCGACATTCACGTTGGCAACGTGACGCTCTACCACTGAGCTACTCCCGCGTAGATTCCGTTACGTCAGCGGCGACCTTGCGTCGCCGGTGGCCGAACCGCGCTAACTACACAGATGGAGAACCCTTGTCAAGAACTTCGCCAGCCGAAGGAACAGATCTGAAGAAGCCGATCGCGTAGTGCAGCCCGGAGGCCATCGAAAATATGAAAGAAGGGACTAAAAGAGCCCATCCTATCAATTTCCAGTTCACACCAAAAAAGGGATAATGCAGAAGCATTCCGACTGTGGCAGAGGATACAAAGGCAGATTTATATTTTCCCCAATGGCTGGCGGATATGACCACCCCCTCATTGGATGCAATAGCCCGAAGTGAAGTAACCGCAACCTCACGCATAAAAAAGAGCGCGACGATCCACGCCGGAATACGATCGAGCCCGATCATCATTATCATGGCAACTATGAAAAGCATCTTGTCCGCCAGGGGATCCATGAACTTCCCAAAAATGGTGATGAGGTTATATTTCCTGGCCAAGTATCCGTCTATCATATCCGAGCTCATGGCTATAACGAATAAAAACGCCGAGAGGAAGGAGAGGGTTTTATTTAAGGATATATTCGGAGAAGAGTCATCCATGAATATCATTATGAAAATCAGCGCTGGAACGGCAGCCAGCCTGCCTAGCGTTATCATGTTGGGCATATTCAGCGGGATTCTATTTGTCATTTCGGGAGCTCTATTTCCAGTAGCTCTCTTTGTCAAAGGGATTGTATCGAAAAGGGTTCTCTGATAGAGCGCCCCTCCATGCCCCACACATTCGATTATCTTATAATCGGCAGCGGTATCGCAGGTCTGACCTTCGCCCTATCCGTCGCAAACTCAGGGTCTGTGGCGATAGTCACCAAGCGCAGGAAGGATGAATCCGCCACTTCAGTAGCTCAAGGCGGAATTGCCGCAGTCATCGATGAATTCGACTCCTTTCAAAGCCATGCCCAGGATACAATTCGCTCCGGCGCGGGATTATGCGACGAGAATGTGGTAAAAACGATCATCGGAGAGGGGCCGGAACAAATAGCGAGGCTCGTAAATTGGGGGGTGCGTTTCACGCGCGGCGAAAAACTCTCTCTCGATCTTACAAAAGAAGGAGGGCACAGCCACCGCAGGGTTATTCACGCAGGGGACATCACCGGCAAGGAGATAGAGGACTCTCTGTTGAAGGCCCTCTCTTCCCATCCGAATGTAATGATCTATGAAAACCACCTCGCAATCGATCTGATAAGATCGGCAGAATCAAAATGCCTCGGCGCATACGTCCTGGATATTCAAAAAAAGAAAGTGCTCAGTTTTGCTGCCAGAAAAATCTGCCTCGCCTCGGGAGGCGCAGGCAAGGTCTATCTGTACACCTCAAATCCTGACATCGCATCGGGGGACGGAATCGCGATGGCTTATCGTGCTGGAGCGAGCATAGCGAATCTGGAATTCGTTCAATTTCATCCGACTTGCCTTTTTCATCCGCAGGCGAAGTCTTTTCTGATATCTGAAGCGCTTCGTGGCGAAGGTGCGGTTTTACGAAGAATCGACGGCGAAAGGTTCATGGAAAAATATGACTCAAGAGGAGATCTCGCCACGCGCGACATTGTGGCTAGAGCTATCGACGCCGAGCTAAAAAGAACCGGCGATGAATACGTCCTTCTCGATGCCACCTCGCTTGGCGAGAGGTTTGTGAAAACGCGGTTCCCTAACATATACCGGCGCTGTCTTCAATTCGGATTCGACATCAGCAAGGTTCCCATTCCGGTCGTACCCGCTGCCCACTATTTCTGCGGCGGAGTCGTAACCGACCTCGACGGCAAGACGGACATAGAAAACCTCTATGCCTGCGGAGAGGTCACCTGCACCGGACTTCACGGGGCCAACAGACTCGCCTCCAACTCCCTTCTCGAATCTGTTGTGATGGCAACACGGGCTGCAAAAAGCGCAAAGGAAGAACTCCTGCGGATGCCAAAAAAGAATATCGGCGTACCGGAATGGGATTCAGGTGACGCGACCGACTCCGACGAAGAGGTTGTAATCACGCAAAACTGGGATGAGATAAGGAGGACCATGTGGAATTATGTCGGAATAGTCAGATCGGACAAACGCCTCGAAAGAGCTCACAACAGGCTGGAGCTTCTTCAGGAAGAAATAAGGGATTATTATTGGAATTTTACCGTAACCAACAACTTGATAGAGCTGCGAAATATCGCCCTCGTAGCCGAACTGGTCGTTCGCTCAGCGATGATGCGCAAGGAGAGCCGCGGTCTCCATTTCAACATAGACCACCCATCGACGGATAAATCGATGAAATATAATACCATTCTGAGGATCTCAAACAGGTGAGCTGAAATCTATTTTTTAACTTTCCAACTGAGAGCAGATGTCCCTATCACGCTGGTGGCAGTCAGGTTGAACTCATCCCCTAGCGGAACTTTCGGAAAAAGAATTCTATAGGCGCGCGACCAGCGATGCAGATATGGAAACATCTGCCTTTCGTAAGGAGTTATGTTGACTTTGGAAATAGACACGGGGTCGATCCTGTCGCCATTTTCTGCGGTCAAATATACCTTCCAAAATGATCCGCTTTCATCGGAAAAATATTTATAATCATCTTTCGTATAGATTCCGACGAAAAATTCCCAGTATTTATCCTGCCGGGCCTGTTGTTCGGATATAAAGAGGTTTTTATGGACATCATCCAGTGCACGATGAAGTTTTAAATGCCTGCTCTCGAATGCCTTCCTGAAATCGTCGCTGAAGAAGGTGGCATTCCAGATTAGCGTCGCGTCCATGTTCTCTATTCTGTATATCCTGTCGGATTTGGTAGCTCTGCTGAGTTTACGATTGTATCCGGCTTCGGCAGAGATTGAAAAAACAGATGCGGCAATCAGTAGCGCGATAACAGAAAATATCTTCGATCTCATTTTTTCCTCCAAGAGCCCTCCCTGGCTGCGAGCCAGCTTGCCATGTCATCCATCACCCTTTTGCGTCCTGTGTCGTGCAGGATATCGTGCAACATTCCTTCGTAAGAAATAATTGTTTTGTCGACCGCAGCAAGCCTTTCGTAAAACGCCTTGCTCCCTTCAGGATCGCATATCCTGTCCGCGGAGCCCGTCAATATGAGAGTTGGAACGTAAATCCTGTGCGCCATGGTCATGACGTACTTAAGTCGGCTCTCTATCTCCACTGCCCCCCCAAGGGAGAGCCTTTTGTGAAAGAACCTGTCCTTCATCAGATATTCTTTTTCATCCTCGTCGGAAGTCATGTCGTCAAAGGAGAATTCGTTATCTACGGTAATAGAAGGCAATATCCTGGCAAGCCTGCGGACGATTTTCTTTTTCCACTCCGGAATTTTTATTATGGGCTCGATAGCCGGCGAGGCGAGAATCAATCCGTCGACATGCCCTCTCTTTTCGACGATGTAGTTTATCGCTATCAGACCCCCGAGGCTCCCGCCTATCAGGATTGTCGGAAGCCCCGGGTCCATCCTGACGCGCACAAATGAAATGAAATGACCAAGATTTTCAAGCAGCGAACTGAAGGATCCGATCTGCCCTCGCTTTCCTGGACTCTGCCCATCCCCTTTTCGGTCGTAAAGAGCACATGCGTAGCCCTGGCACCCCAAGTGGGAAACCAGCTCGTTATATCTTCCGATATGATCTCCAAGGCCGTGGATCATTATGAGCAAGGCCTTCGGAGAATCCGGCAGCCAACGCTGATAATAACACTCAAAGCCGTCACCCAACTTCGCGAACTTCATTTCAACGTTCATCTCCATATTCGCCCCATACGGATAATCCATTGAAAGATCCAATGCAACGATCTTGAGTCAGAAAGCCACCGAAATCCCCGGCGCTAACTTTTTGAAAACGCCTTGAGAAGCTCCTTTTGTTTTTTGGAAAGCTTTTTCGGAATAGTAACTCTGAAATATATCACAAGGTCTCCGTATTTCCCCTTCTGATGAACGTTCGGAAACCCCTTTCCCTTGATGTGAAGAGTCTCGCCGCTTTCTATGCCGTGAGGAATCGTCACCTCTATCTTGGAATCAAGCGTTGGAACTTCTATTTTCTCACCCAAGGCCGACTGTACAAAGGAGATCGGAACCGTGCAGACGAGATCATCTCCATGGCGTTCAAAAAAATCATGAGATTTTACTCTCACAAAAACGTGAAGATCGCCGTCCGCTCCGCCGCCCAAGCCCGCATCCCCCTCCCCGCGAAGGATCAGACGCATTCCATCTTCTATGCCGGCCGGTATCTTCACCTTGAGCTTTTTGCTACCCTTCGAGATCCCGGCTCCGCGGCATTCGTTGCAGGGTTTCTCCAGCTTAGAACCGGCGCCGTTGCAGTGCGGACATCCGGTCTGGATGACGAAGAAGCCCTGCCTCTGCGTCATCGTTCCGCTCCCGCTGCAGTGAACACAAGTTGAACGCATGCTTCCCGGTTCCTCACCCGACCCACCGCAACGTTTGCATCTGATATGCCTCGAGACGGAAATTTCCCGTTCGACGCCGGTTGCCGACTCCCCGAAGGATATCGAGATGTCGTATCGCAGATCATGACCGTGCCTGCCGCTTGAACGGCTCCTTCCAAACCCTCCCATGCCGCCGAAAAATTCCTGGAAGATATCCCCCATCGAACTGAATATGTCGTCGAGGTTGGTAAAGCCACGAAAACCGGAGCCCTCCAAACCCTGATGCCCATATGTGTCATACAGATTCCGCTTATGGGAATCGGAAAGAACTTCATAGGCCTCCGAAGCCTCCTTGAATTTTTCCTCGGACTCGGGATCGCTGTTTCTATCCGGATGAAACTGGAGGGCGAGCTTCCTGTAGGCCCTCTTTATCTCCTCCTCACTGGCGGCACGATCAAGACCAAGAACTTCATAATAGTCACGCTTTATCATAGCAGAATTCTCCACCCACAAGAGATGGTTACCGATGGTGCTGAAATCAATATGTGGGGGGGGGATAAATGCAGAAAAAACCCAATAATGTCAATTATATGACGTCAGATCTCAAATTGGCGCGGGGAAGCGGGGCTTGTATATGGAAAAAACTTAGATTTCATATATTTACACTGGCATATTTATTGCTTATAATCCGCTCAGTTGGAAAGGAGCCTTTTATGAGCATTCTAAAATCCAAGATGAATCTCCCCCTCCTCCTCGCATCGATGACGATCTTCGCCGCCCTGATTCTGAGCTCATGCTCCGGAAAAATCAGCGGCGAAGTTTACTATGACGTGAACGGAAATGGAATGATGGATCTAGACGACCCTCCGGCATCCTTCGTCGAGGTCTCGATCTATCACGATGGCAAAGAGCTGGCCAAGGGACTCACGAGAGAGGATGGAACATTCGCAAAAAAGGCTCAGGGCAAAGGTGAATATTGCGTCCGCATCAACACCTCCTCGATCGAGAAGAACGGGATACCGATCCCCACTGAGGAGATCGAACTCCCATCGAAGGCGCTGATATCAAAAGCGCTCGCAACCGACACATCAACCGACAAGCCGGACAGGGATGGCGACGGAATTCCGGATGAAGAAGACAACTGCATCGACGTCGCCAACTCCGACCAGAAGGATTCGGATGGGGATGGCAAAGGGGATGCCTGCGATGACGACTCCGAAGAAAAAGAGGCAGATGAGGAAGAGGAGCTGGTTTTGGAATATTCATCCGAAAAAGGGTACTGCCGGACATTCAAGAAGGAGCGTCCTGATATGGACGTTTTGATAGGCCTCAAGGTAGATTTCTCCCCTGCTATCGCCGACCTTCCACAGCCGCAGGCGGTGAACTGTTATTCCGGCGAGGAGTACTGCGTCATCCCAATCGCCTATCCGGAGGGATCTTTGGGTCAGCTATGCACTTTGCAGCCGCTGCAACTTCCCGAAGGGCTGACCTATGCCATCGTACCGGCAGATGTCGAAGGCAAAGCCCAGTCGATAAATGGTGAAACGACTCAAAGCAAGGCGAAGAACTCTCAGCCCGCCCCTTCCATATCGCCGAAGGGTGTAGCCGTCAGGCAAATATACGTGGCAGTGGATGAGGGAGCCCCCCTAGGAATCAGCTCGGTGACGATCACTCCAGAGGTCATCTGTGGGGATAAAAAATATAAGCTCAAAACCAGGACGATAAAGATAGTGAATGATCACGATCTCAGGATAGAGCCCGACCTAACCCAGCAAGCTGGCAACAACTTCAAGGTGTCTTTTAAAATTACGAATGCGGGGAAAAGCTGGTACACCGATGGAACTTTCATGGCCGTCGTCGCGGGAGGGCTCAAAATAGACGCGAACAAAATAGGAAAATGCAAAAACCTCGGAACTATGATAAGCTGCCATATAGATAGAATTCAGCCTACCGGGAGTAGATTCTTCACCGTGGAAGGCAAAATCACGAGTGAAAACGAGGTTCATACGGTCCAGTCTTACATCAAGAGCAATAAAAGGCTCCACGAGGATATCAACGGAGACGCCGTTATCTGGACCTCCGATTCGCTTGACTGAAGAAAAAGTTCTTCTGATTCATTATCGAAGGCGGCCAGATGGTCGCCTTTGTCTATTTTAGGCGATATTTTCCCCCCCTTGACTTAATAAATAACTAGTCCCATATCTCCTTCAAAACTACTTTAATCAATTGGAGGAGATAAATGGCTAAGATCATAGGAATAGACCTCGGCACCACAAATTCTTGCGTAGCTGTCATGGAAGGCGGGGAGCCAAAAGTTATAACTAATGAAGAGGGAAGCAGGACCACCCCCTCGGTAGTCGCTTTTACGAAGGATAGTGAAATTCTGGTCGGACAGATCGCAAAGAGACAGGCGATCACGAATCCGGAAAACACAGTATATTCGATAAAGCGTTTCATGGGCCGTAAATACGACGAGGTCCCGGAGGAAATCCGCATAGTCCCGTACAAGGTTGATAAGGAGGACAACGGGGATGTCCTCGTCCGCATCGGCGATAAAAAAATGGCCCCTCCCACCATAGCGGCCCATGTCTTGAGAAAGCTCAAGAAGGCGGCTGAGGATTATCTCGGTGAGACGGTTACAGATGCTGTTATAACGGTCCCGGCTTATTTCAACGACAGCCAGCGCCAAGCCACTAAGGATGCCGGAAAGATCGCCGGACTCGAGGTGAAAAGAATAGTCAACGAGCCGACGGCCGCCGCTCTCGCCTATGGTCTGGACAAGAAAAAAGAAGAGACGATTGCGGTCTTCGATTTCGGCGGCGGAACCTTCGACATTTCCATTCTTGAAGTCGGTGAGAACGTCGTCGAGGTGGCCTCCACCAACGGCGACACCCATTTAGGCGGCGACAATATCGACCAGCGTCTGATGGAATACCTCATAGCCGAGTTCAAAAAAGACCAGGGGATCGACGTCTCCCATGATAAGATGGTCCTACAGCGCCTTAAAGAGGCGGCTGAAAAAGCCAAGATCGAACTCTCGCAGACGATGGAGACAGAGGTAAATCTCCCATTCCTCACCGCGGACGCCTCCGGCCCGAAGCATATGAGCATAAAGATCACTCGTGCGAAATTCGAAGCGCTGGTGGAAGACCTGCTTTTGAGATCAATAGAACCATGTAAGAAGGCGCTGGCAGACGCTAAGAAAAAACCTTCCGACATCAACGAAGTCGTGCTCGTCGGAGGCTCCACAAGAATACCCAAAGTGCAGCAGCTCGTTAAGGAGTTCTTCGGCAGGGAGCCCCATAAAGGGGTCAACCCGGATGAGGTCGTCGCAGCGGGAGCAGCGGTTCAAGCCGGCGTCCTGGCAGGAGATGTCAAGGACATGCTCCTTCTCGACGTCACCCCGCTCTCTCTTGGCATCGAGACGCTCGGCGGCGTGATGACCAGGCTAATCGAAAGGAATACGACCATACCGACGCGCAAAAGCCAGATATTTTCGACCGCCGCTGACAATCAGACCTCCGTGGAAGTACACGTCCTTCAGGGGGAGCGCGACATGGCGGAAGGAAACCGAACTCTCGGGCGCTTCCATCTCGACGGGATACCTGCAGCTCCAAGAGGGGTTCCACAGGTCGAGGTCGCATTCGACATCGACGCAAACGGAATAGTCCATGTCTCTGCGAAGGACAAGGCGACTAACAAGGAACAGAAGATAACGATAACTGCATCCTCCGGACTCTCCAAAGAGGATATAGAAAATCTCGTAAAGGACGCCAAGTCGCATGAAGCCGACGACAAAAAGAGGCGCGAGGAAATCGAGCTCAGAAATCAGGCCGATGCGATGGTCTACAATACTGAGAAGATGCTCAAGGAAAACAAGGAAAAGATCCCCGCGGACGATGTAAAGAAGATCGAAGAGGCATGCGAGGCTTGCAAGAAGGCCGTGGAGGAAAAGGATTCCGCAAAGATCAAAGCCACGATGGAAACGCTCACTCAGGCTTCCCACAAGATGGCTGAAGCCATGTACAAGGCGGCATCTGATAAGTCACAGCCGGAAGGAGGCCCTCAGCAGGGACAGGCCCAATCAGGTGCTGAAGAGAAGAAAAAAGACGATGACGTGGTCGATGCCGAGTTCGAGGAAACGAAGTAACGAAGCGAACAATTTCGGAGACCATTGCTTAAGTAACCTCCGAAAAATCAGCAAATTCAGGGCACTCTAAAAGCTATGCGCTTGTCATCTCCGTAACAGCCGTGACTGGTGAGCGGTCGGAACGGGATTCCCGTTTGCCCCGCGGTAGCGGCGGCTTAAATCATGCGGGAATGACGGCATGCTGAAAGGTTAACCTTGATCTTAACCTTTCGTTTCCTTTCCGGCGACGATCAAAACTATCTCACCTTTGGGAGATTTTTTTTCATAGCGATCGCAAATTTCAGATAGCGGCGCACGAATAATCTCTTCGTGAACTTTTGTCATCTCCCTTGCAGCGCAGGCATCGCGATCCCCCAACACCGCCAGGCAGTCGGCGAGCGTTGCTGCCGCCTTCCACTTCGAAACGTAAAAAACGAGGGTATGTTCAACCGCGCTCAATTCCTCGAGATGTTTTTTCCTCTTTCCTGATTTATCAGGTAGGAATCCGATGAAAGTGAACCGGTCTGTAGGAAGCCCGCCGGAAGAAAGCGCCGCAATCGCAGCACATGCCCCTGGCACCGGAACGATTTCTATCCCCCTCTTCACCGCCTCAGCGAGAAGAGGATAGCCTGGATCGGAAATGCACGGCGTCCCAGCGCTTGAAACCAAGGCGACATTTGCCCCCTCCTCTATCCTGGATATGATAGACGAGGCCTTGTAATTTTCGTTGGCCTTGAAAAAACTCGTCATCGCCGTATGGATATCGAAATGAGCTAAAAGCTTCTTGGTAAGCCTCGTATCTTCAGCCGCGATCAGATCGGCCTCTTTGAGGACTCTTATCGCGCGAAGGGTCATATCTTCCAGGTTGCCTATTGGAGTTGCGACTATGAATAATTTTCCAGCCATCATCGATCCCAGTTCAATTTTTTTGCGATCGGAAGGCGACGCCCGCTCCCAAATGCCTTTGAAGTTATTTTGATCCCGGGAGCGGCCTGTCTTCTTTTATATTCATTCCTATCAATCATATCCACGATCCTGTGAACCAGATCCTTGTCAAACCCTTTTGCCACCATCTCCCGGACTGAAAGCCTCTCCTCTATGTAGGCAGTTATGATAGGATCCAGCTGATCGTATGGTGGAAGCGAATCCTGATCCCTCTGGCCGGGCTTCAACTCGGCGGACGGCGGCTTTTCTATTATCGCATTGGGAATCACTTCCGAATCTTTGTTGATATGCCTCGCCAGAGAATAAACATAAGTTTTGGGAAGATCCGATATCAGCGCAAAGCCCCCTGCCATATCACCGTAAAGAGTGCAGTAGCCTGTGGAAAGTTCCGATTTGTTTCCGGTAGAAATTAGCAGTGCCCCTTCGCGGTTGGATATCGCCATAAGTATGTTTCCGCGTATGCGCGCCTGAATGTTCTCTTCTACCAGTGAAACATCGGTATGGGAGGAGTAGCCAAGCGCCTCGCGATAGCTCTGATAAATATTTCCTATGGGTTGCAGAGAAGTTTTCATGCCGAGATTTCTCGCCAATTTTTCGGAATCGGTGACGCTTTCCTGGGAGGAATAGATCGAGGGCATCATCACCCCGAGGACGTTTTCACTCCCTATCGCCCTACAGGCGACCGCAGCGACAACCGCTGAATCTACTCCACCGGAAAGCCCTATCACAGCGCGCCTGAATCCGCATTTCGACATATAGTCAGCCAGCCCAAGAGTAAGGACCTGCAGGACTTCCTCGTCCCTGCACATATCTTTTAAATCGAATGCAGGATTGTCAGCAAATGTATCCAAGACGAAGAAATCCTCACGAAATGCGGCGCATTCATGCACAATTCTCCCCTTGGAATTACAGGCAAAACTCCTGCCGTCGAATACGAGCTCATCATTTCCGCCCACCATGTTGCAATAAACTATGTCAACTCCATGAGTCTGCGCGGATTTTGTTATGAGCTCCCTTCTGATAAGTTGTTTGCCTATCGTAAATGGAGAGGCCGAGAGATTTAGAATGACGCGAACCCCAGCGTTTGCCAACGCACGCGCCGGATCGCTGCGATAAAGGGTCCTCCCTCCAAAGCTATATAAACTCCACATATCATCGCAGGCGGTCAGACCTACATCGACCCCGGCGACTTTGAAGATATCCTGTTTTGAGGCCGGTTCGAAATATCTCGCTTCGTCAAAGACGTCATACTCGGGGAGAAGTGTCTTGTGCTGGACGAATTTTACAGCTCCATCACCGAGTAACCCTGCGCTGTTGAAAAGCGGCCTGCCGTTTAAACCCTCGTTGATGCTTACAAAACCTATCACTGCGTAAATGCCGCGGGTTGCCGAAGCGATTTCAGAAACGGCCCTCAAATTCGCTTCCACGAAGGCGGGTTTCTCAAGAAGATCTTTGGGAGGATATCCGCATACGGAAAGCTCCGGAAAAAGGACCAGATCAGCGGAAAGCCTTTTCGCCCTCCTTATATTCTCGATGATCTTCCGGACGTTTCCATCAAAATCCCCTATCGTCGTATTTATCTGCGCTGCTGCTATCTTCATAATATGTGCCGATCCTTAGGTGCGCAGCCGGTTAAAGTCAACAGGCTGCTAAGATGAGGTGGAATATCCATTGAAAGAGGATCGCTATCAGGAAAAGGAGTGAAACAATCTGTCGACCTCTGTCGCTGAGAAGATCAGGGACTGATTTATCGGAAAAAACCTCAAAGAGATCCCTGATGAACATATAAACGAAAAAGAGGGCTATCAATATCCCCAGAGGGTGGAGATCGATACTCTCCCTGACCCTGCCTCGGGAAAGCGCTGCGAAGGAACTCGTAAGGCCGCACCCGGGGCATCTGATGCCAGTGGCAAATCTTATTCCGCAGAGAGGAATTGACTCAAGATTGGAAGCACCGCCGAGGATGTAGGCAAATAAAAATAGAGCCGGGGTCACAAACAGGAAACCCCGGCTCCATATGGAATTCAAAACCCGGCTTGAGGAAATATTCACGACAGCCCTAGAGCAGGCCTGCTTTTTTAGCAGCGATATCGCCAAGGAACGGTATCCTCCAGCGCTCTCCCTGATAGGCCTTAACCATACAGACTATCCAGAGGATGAATGCGATAAGCATGAGGATGGGGACGAAGAACCCGACGATTATCCCCAACACGCTGGCGATCATTCCCAGTATTGCAGCAACAATCTGGAGGGCGATCATGGCGACTATGTAAGCCACCCCAAAGATCATCGACTGCCACGCATGAAAGCGGACATCCTTATTGCTCTTTTCGATGAGCATGAAGATAATTCCGGTGATCGGAGCGCAGATGTAGCACAAAAGCCCTGCGATATTAGGCGTTAATCCGGTTTCGGTCCCACCGCCAGAAGGCTTCTGAGGCATCCCCTGATTTTGCTGACCCGCTGATATCATAATTCCCCCCTGTTTTTTGGCTGTTATGCACAATTTTACGCCAACTTGCAAGAATCAATACATCGAATCGATTAGCCTTCGATATTTCAGCGCTATAAAATTACGTCGGAATTTCAAGGTGGGAGTCAGTTCGCCCCCATCTATCGTAAAAGAGGAGTCGATTATCTCCATCTTCTTTATAGTCTCAAAGGAAGCTAGATTTGCATTCACCTCCTCGACATGTTTCCAGATTACCCTTCGAACATCGTCGCTCAAAGCAAGGTCAGATTCCGAATCGCTGTGGACTCCGAGTTTTCTCAGGTAGGCCAAGAGCTTCGAACGGTTCAACGTGATAAGTGCCGTAAGATAGGGGCGTTCATCCCCATATACCATCACATGCTCGATATACGGAGAGGCCGAAAGCGCCTCCTCTATCATCGTCGGAACTATTTTCTTACCGCCCGATGTGACGATAACCTCCTTCCTTCGCCCGGTTATACGAAGGAATCCGTCCCTGGAATATTCACCCAAATCGCCGGTCTTGAACCACCCATCCCGAGTAAAGGACTCACGGGTCTCATCGGGGCTGTTTAGATATTCTTTAAAAACCGTCGGTCCCCTCACCAAGATCTCGCCATCTGCGGATATCCTGATCTCGCTTCCAGGGATCGGTTTGCCCACGGTGCCGAAGCGGAAGTCATCCTTCCTGTTGACCGTTATCGCAGCAAAGGTCTCCGTAAGACCATACCCCTCCAAAACAGAAATGCCTACGGAGTGAAAGAAACTGGCTACATCCTTTTTAAGCTTAGCCCCGCCGCAGATGAAACATTCCAGCCGGCCTCCGAGCCGCTTCTGAAGTCTGCTGAAGATAAGGATCCTGGCTATAAAAAATTTCAGCCTGAGCAGAAGAGGGATACTGCGATGTTTTCGATCGAGCTTGCTAAACTCCCTTCCAACGCCAAATGCCCATTCGAATATCCACCTGAGAAGCACCCACCGTTTTGATACGTACTCATCGACACGGGCGTGTATCTTCTCTAGCATCCTCGGAACTCCGCAGACAAAATGCGGCTGGATCTCCTGATAGACTTTGGGTAGCCTGTTTATGTCGTTTGCAAAAGCGGTCTGGGAGCCGTGGACCAGCTGATAGACCTCCATCATACGCCCAAGAACGTGCGCCAGCGGCAACCAGAGAAGCCCGATCTGGTCGCTTTTGAAATCGAATATCTGCTCGATGGAACGAATCTCGGCCAGAAGATTTCCATGGGTAAGCACTACCCCCTTGATCTCCCCTGTCGCCCCGCTGGTATAGACATAGGTGGCTGTATCATCGGCTGAGATGGATTCGAGAGCCTTAGCAATCTCATTCAAATCCTCATCAGATGGCCCCATCATTATGTCTTCCAGGTTTTGGCAGCCCCCGCAGGGATCTATTGAAAGGATCTTTGTTGAATCGGTTTTACCCAGAAATTCGACGGAAGATTCAGCTATCTCGAATAATTCGGAATCCTCAGCGATTATGAGCTTCGCACCGCTATCGCGTATTATATGACTGAGTTTTTTCAGTTTAAAAGAATGATAAGCGGGAACGGAGATCCCCCCAATGGCCATCACCGCGAAATCGGCGATCGCCCATTCATATCTGGTTTTGCTGTAGATAACCGCCGCATCTCCTTTTTTTAGACCGATCCTTTTTAGGGCGGCGGAAAGGGCAAGCACCTTGCGGCGCATCTCACCCCAAGTGAGAAAATCCCAGCTTCCATCCCTCTCGAAGTGAGCGCAGGGAAGCTGTTCATATCTGTGCGAAACATCAACAAAGGCCTGAACTATATTATCTGCCATATTGTTATAAATATCGATGCTTTATATTTTTAAGTTAAAGCTCGAATTGAAATACATCTTCAAAAAGCTCTATATTTTCACCCCCCTCTTTTTGCTCGATTGCAATCACATCAAAAAAACAGGGGGGCGGGTCATCAGGATCGAAGGTATTTGAGGAATCCATAAGGAAACATTCGGAGGCGAGCAGCATCTTCCGCTGCTTTTTGTCGGTGATAGCGTCAAGGGGGGATACGAAGTCATCCGAAAAACGGGTTTTAACCTCTATAAAATGAAGCTCATCCCCTTTTTGAGCGACTATATCGAGTTCACCTGGACCATAGGATAAATTTCTCCCTATTATTTTAAATCCTCTGGAAGAAAGAAATTCCGCGGCCAGATCCTCCCCGTAATTACCAAAGACCCGATTATTAACTCCCGTTTTGGGCATAAGATATTAAAAACCCTTGCAAATCCATCTATGTCACGCTATATGCCCCCGACTTTAACAAGAGCAATAACGGAGGATTTCAATGCCGCGCACCTGTGCCATTTGTAAAAAAGGGCTTCTCGTAGGCCGTAACGTCTCTCATGCGAACAACAAGACCAGGAAGGTCTCCCTTCCAAATCTTCAACGCGTACGCGTGAAGACTGCCGGAACCGTAAAACGCATGCAGGTTTGCACCCGCTGCCTTCGCTCCGGCAAGATTGAAAAGGCCTAGATTCACTCCCTAACCCTTTCCACGGAAATGATTCCTTTCACCCTCTCGAGCGCCTTCATGACGTTGCGCAGTTGGGCGAGGTCTTTTATTTCGACATCGAAACTGTTGGTCGCTGTTTTATCTTCATTTACTGTGATTGAAGCTCCTGCGATGTTGCTCCCCTGAGAGGTAATCGCCTCCGTCATTTTGGCGAGGACCCCCGGAAGATCGGCGCAAACCACCTTTATCCTGGCTACTCGTGAGGCCGCGTTGGATATATCCCATTCCACCCTTATTAATCTCTCCGGATTTTGGCCCAGAACTTTTGCGCAGTTAGTTACGTGAACCGAAACACCTCTTCCCCTGGTGACAAAACCGATGATCGGATCTCCCGGTATCGGGTTACAGCATTTGCCGAATGAAACCAGCATATCTCCCATCCCGCCGACTTTTACCAGGCCCTTCGAGCTTTTGATCTTGCTTACGATTTTACTGATCACCGACTCCTGTGCCCGCTGCCCCGGCGCCTCACGGGAATCGGATTCTTCTCCGCCCTCGGGAAGGAAAAGCGAGATGATCTGCTTTGGAGAAATTTTGCCGTAACCTATATTAGCGAGTATCATCTCGACATCGTATGATGATTTTTTTGCAAACTCCTCGAGTTCCTTGCTTTTGACGACTGTATTGACGTTGAGCTTGTATTTTCTGCATGCCTTTTCAAGCAGCTCGCGCCCTATCAATACAACTTTCTCGTGCTCCTCCAAGCGCAGGCGTTGCCTGATTTTAGCCTTGGCCCTCGAGGTGGCAACAAATGAAAGCCAGTCTTTGTGGGGCTGAGTTTTTTTGCTGGTAATAATTTCTACGGTATCACCGCTACGGAGGTTGTACCGCAGAGGAACGATCTTGCCGTTGATCTTGGCGCCAACGCAGGAGTGCCCGACATCGGTATGTATAGCATAGGCAAAATCCAGCGGGGTGGAACCTCGGGGAAGCTCCAAAAGTTTTCCTTTGGGGGTAAAAACATAGACATCATCGGCAAAGAGATCAAGTTTGACCGTATCCAAAAATTCTGCGGGATCAGAAAGCTCGTTTTGCCATTCGAGGAGTTTCCTGATCCACTTGAACTTCATCTCATCCTTGTCCTCGATGAGCCGCCCTTCCTTGTATTTCCAATGTGCCGCGATGCCATGTTCCGCGACAAGGTGCATGTCGTGGGTTCTGATCTGAAATTCAACCCTTTCGCCTTGAGGACCTATCACGGTGGTATGCAATGACTGATAGTTGTTCGCCTTTGGCATCGCTATGAAATCCCTAAACCTTCCGGGAACCGGCTTCCAAAGGGCATGTATCGCCCCCAGAACTTCATAGCACTGCTGAACGCTGTCGACGATAAGCCTGAACGCCGCAATATCATGGATCTGGTCGAAGGGAATATGCTGGCGCTCCATCTTCTTCCAGATGCTGTAATAATGTTTTATTCTCCCCTGAACTTCGCAGGGGATATTATGCTCTTTCATCTTATCAACTATAACTTCGCGGACCTCCTTTGAGAACTTATCGCGCCGCGCCTGTCCCTTTTTGATCTGCTCGTCTATCAGATGATAAATGTCGGGCTTCAGAAATTTCAGGCAAAGATCTTCCAGCTCCACTTTCATTCCTTGAATACCGAGCCTATTGGCTATGGGTGCATAGATGTCTATCGTCTCCTGAGCGATGTCCATCTGCTTCATCTCAACCATATGCTCGAGGGTGCGCATGTTGTGGAGCCTGTCGGCGAGCTTGATGATGATCACTCGGATATCCTTGGCCATCGCCATGATCATCTTGCGGAAGTTTTCGGCCTGGCGCTCCTCTGAAGTTGTAAACTTGACTTTGGAAAGCTTGGTCACACCATCTACCAGATCTTTCACCTCGGCCCCAAAAAGCTGTTCGATCTCCTCGAGAGTTGCCACCGTATCTTCGACAGTGTCATGAAGAAATGCGGTGGCTATAGAAGGTATATCCAGCTTCATGCCCGCGAGAATACCTGCGACCTCCATCGGGTGGGTGAGGTACGGCTCTCCGGAGCGCCTGGTCTGACCCTGATGAACCTTTGCAGCAAAGACGTAGGCCTTCTTGATGAGATCGAGATCGGCCTCCGGATTGTAGGCCGAGATCATGTCCAGGATGTCGTTTAGCCTCATCATTGCGTTATTCCACGTTTTGAACCTGTTCTCGCAGCCTTTCAAGCTCAGCCTTGCACTCCACGACTGTTTTGGAGATGTCGGAATCGGACGCCTTCGAACCTATTGTGTTGATCTCACGATTCATCTCCTGAAGAAGAAAATCGAGTTTTCTTCCTATGGCATCCTTGGAAGATAACAGTGCTCTGTACTGCTTCAGATGGCTCTCGAGGCGAACCAGTTCCTCGGAGATATCCTGCCGCCCGCCGAGATATGCCGCCTCGAGCTGCAGGCGCTGTTCCTCCATGGGAGTGTCGCCAAGCACTCCATTCATCCTGCTCTTTATTCTTGCTATATTGTTACTTTTGGCTCTCTGAGAATGCTTCTTCATCGACCTGACCATTCCTGCAACCAAGGCAAGCCTCTTTTTTTGATCTGCTGCGATATGTTTCCCCTCGGCAAGGCGCATCGTGGATACGTGCTTGATGGCAACATCTATCACCTTGGATATCTGTGGCCAGAGCTTTTCATAAGAGCCGCCGCGCTCCTCTATCTGGATTATCCTGTCCAGCCCGACAGCATGAAAAAAATCGACCTCACCTGAAAGACCGAGCTCTTTTTTCAGGTTCTTGATGGCTAGCTGATATCTCTTCGCAAGCTTCGTATCTATGGTGATTTCGACTCCGCCAAAGAGAGGTTCCTTTTCCTTTATGAATATATCGAATTTACCACGACCAAACTTTTCCTGAATGCGTTTTCTGATCAGGTGCTCGATTGAAGTCATCCTGCCCGGAATCTTCACGATCAGCTCGTTGTATCTGTGATTTACCGACTTGATCTCCACAAAAAGGCGGCCCTGCCCCGCCCTTCCCTCAGCCGTGCCATAGCCCGTCATCGAGTGCATCTTGCCCCCTGTTTAAGAATCGTAGGATATCGTCGTTTCGCCGAGCTCTATGACGTCGCCAGGCGCCAGAAGCTTCGATTCGATTTCTTTGCCGTTTACGTAGGTTCCGTTCTTGCTGACGAGGTCTAGTATCCCCACTCCCGCTTTATCGTAGAAGAGCATCGCGTGTATTCGAGAAAGGCTAGTGTCGGTGAAAACGACATCGGGCGATCTGCGAAATGATCCTAAGCCGCCCCCTTTCTCATCTCCAATTTGCTCGGATTTTTTGAACTGTTGGTTGATATACTGAAGGACGAGACGCCTTGTGGATTCATCCAGTTCCAAAGCCAGATCGACGTTGAAAACGGAGGTCTTGTTCTCGTCGAGGCTGGCCCTTCCGATAGCACGGCACGTTCCCATTTCTATCTGAAAGATCATGTTGCTGTCCGGACCATCTATGACACGAAAAGTGACGGTAGGAAGTTCACCTGAAAAATTCTCTCCGGTGGACTTGAGAGCCCTCGCCTCATCGAGAGCCATCACAGGAATACCATTCCTTATTGGATATCGGATTTCACATTTACTACAGAGAAGCACCTTGCCGCCATCGGCTTCGTTGATGGAGCCTTTGCATTTTGGACAGGCCAATATGGCAAGGAGCTGCTTATCCAAATTGCGCTACCTCCTTTTACCCTTACCCCTGTCATAGCCAGCGATCACCCTGTCGGTTAAATCGCTTCCCTGGGGGGCAAACAAGACTACATCCTGTGATTTTTCGAGTATGAGTGAATATCCCTCCACACTGCCTATCTCCTCGACCACCGCGCGCAGCTTTTTCAAAATATCTTTAGTGAGATTCGCCTCACGGATTTCCATCTCGCGCCTGAATGCCGCAAGCATCTGCTGAAGCTCGAAGAATTTCTTGCGATAATCATCCTCGCGGCTCTTCATCTCGGAAGGAGAAAAAGAGCTCTTCTTACCGTCGAGCTCTGAGCGAATACGGCCCAGATCCTCCTGAAGACTGTCCAGCTGCTGCTGTCTCTCCTTGAACTCCTCTCTCAGCCTTTTCTTGGCAGCAACTCCGTCTGATACAGTATTGAGAGCTCTATTGAAATCGACGTACCCGATCCTGACGGCAGACAGTAAAGCCCCTTCCGCGAAGAGGATCCGCGGAAGGGATATCTGCAAAGCGGTTATCGATGCGACCAATACTGCAACTAGAAAAAACCGCTTCATCATTTGCCTTTATTGTATGCAGCTATCACCCTGTCGGTGATGTCTGTACCGGGCTGTGAGTAGAGGGCCATCTCTCTCGGAACGATCATCGAATAAGATTCCTTCGAGCCGATTTCCTGGATGATCTTCTGCATCTTGTCGCTTATCGGCTTTATGAAGCTCGCCTCTTTTTCGGCGAAATCCCTCTCAAACTCCATGGTCATGCGCTGCAGCTCCATGAGCTTCTGCTGAAACTCTCCTTCCTTCTGCCTGTAGGCATCAGCGGAGAGAACTAACCTCTGCTTGTCGAGGTCTTCCTTCATCTTCTTGAGCTCGTTCTGCATGATCTCGAGTTTCTGTTTCTTTGCCTTTCCATCCGCTTCGAGCTGGGACTTCGCCTTCTTCCCCTCGTTTACCTCGTTAAGCGCCCTGTTGAGGTCGACATAACCGAGCTTCATGGAAGGAGCGCTCTGCTCAGCCGCCCTAGCGTACCCGGCAAAAACCATCGATGCGCACAACACCAATACCATCACGGCCAAACCCTTTTTCATAAAAACTCCTCCTTTTACACATAGTTACACGTTTCCGGCGCTTATATTATAATGGTCGCCATAAGACAAGTGAAAACGGGGGGTTAAGTTAGAAGAAATTACCGATGGTGAAGTTGAAAACGACGCTGTCCTCCCCGGAACGGCGCTGTATCGGAATCCCCCATTCAAAGCGCAGCGGCCCCATAGGAGAGTTCCAGCGTATTCCAAATCCGTAATCCATCCTGATATTGCGGAAGGAATAATTCTGTTCCTCAGCGTAGGCATTCCCTGCATCGAAAAACGCGACTGCCCTTATTCCAGCCTTGTCGACCACAGGGAATTCCAACTCCGTCACGAAGAGCATCAGCTTGTCTCCTCCGTAAACGAAGTTTTCAACTGGGCCGGAAACGGATGAAGGTATCCTGAGCGACGGGCCTACTGAGTTGGGATAAAATCCCCTGAGGGAGTTGGGACCGCCTGTGAAAAATCTTTCATACAGCGGAACGGGATTGTCGTTCAGGCTCTTCACATAGCCCATTCGGAAAAACTGCCTGAAGATGATCCCCTTCCAGACCGGCTCGTAGAGCATCGTCCTGAAGTTGACCCTATAAAAATCGTTATTGCCGCCAAGCTTCGCACCAGAGACCTCCTGCATGAGCGCATTGTACATTCCCTTGGTAGGAGCGAGGCGGTTGTTAGTCGTATCGCGGCTTATCGTAAAGTTGAGCCCCGACGTGAGCCCGCTGGAATCTTCGCGAAACCTCTGTGGCACCGCGTAGCTGAAGGATCCAACGCTCACATGCTCGATCTGATATCCAAGGTTTGCAGAAAAATTATCGAAAAATCTGTGGCCAAAATTGATGTCGCCGCCGGTCGCCTCTCTTTTGAAATCGGTATAATAGTAGGCCGTTCTATAGACGGAAAAACCTGCGAGCCAGTTGGTATCGAGGAAATAAGGATCCGATACTGAGAGCATGAAGAGCTGTCTTATCTTCGAAAGTTCCGCGGAAACAGCGGTGGACATTCCAAAGCCCTTGAAGTTGTCCAGCCTCACCGAGGCGTTGAATATGAATTTCTCGACCGATGAAAACCCCGCCCCTACGTTGAAACTCCTCGTCGATCTTTCCTTAACGGTCACATTGAGGATCATAGTGTCATCCTTGCTACCCCTGGGGGTTGCAAAGTTGACCTCTTCGAAAAAGCCCAGCCTCATGAGATTTTCTTTGCTTCGTCTCACGAGCCGCTCGCTATACCTGTCGTTTTCCTTGATCATCATCTCACGGCGTATCACCTTGTCGCGGGTGTTGGTATTTCCATAGATGTTGATCTGTTCGATCTTTATCCTGTTCCCCTTGCTTATGCTGACGTAAAGGTCGGCGGTCAGGTCCTCATCATTCGGAACAGTCTGTGGAATTATATTTGCATACGCATATCCCTCATCGCCGTATCTGTCGGTGAGGTTCATGATATCCTGGTCGAGGGTCTGCTGCGAATATATGTTCCCCTTTTTCGTCTTCAGTATCGAGGTGAGCTCTTCCTTGGTCGTCAGTATATCTCCTTCTATGCTGACATCGCCGATCCTGTACTGCTCCCCTTCATGAACTTGAAAGGTAACAAATATGTAGCGCTTGTCCTTGGATATGGTGGTTCTCGGCGGTTCGACCTTCACCTTGAGGTATCCGTGATTGAGATAAAAATAAGTCAAGAAGAGAAGATCGTTGCGTAACATCTCTTCGCTATATTTCCCTGAACCGGTAAGAAAGGAGAATGCCCCCTTCTGCCTCGTCTTTACGGCGTCGCGAAGTTCGTCATCGGAAAAAACCTTATTTCCGATAAACATGATTCTGCGCACGGCGACACCCTGATTTTCTTTTATGTCGAATATGAGCTCAGCCTCGTCCTCGCCGACAGAGGTTGTATGATAATCGATATCGGCAAGATAATATCCCTTCTTGGCATAGGCGGCCCTTATGTTCTCCATGGAGATCGCCACGCTCTTCTCATCGAAAACCGCATAGGTGCGCTGTCTGACCTCGTTTAGCAGATCGTCGGTTTTAAGCTTCTTGTTCCCGTCGAATGAAATCTTGGAGATGAGAGGTTTTTCAACAACCACGTAGGTGAGCTTGACGCCACCCTCGGCCGGGGTGGTCTCGGCATGGACATCTTGGAACTGGCCGAGTTTGTAGATGCGTTTTATATCGGCATCGACGAGGTCCATGTCGAGGCGTCCTTCACGCCTCATCATGAGCATCTCCTTGATGGTCTCGTCAGGAGTTCTTCTGTTCCCGATAACATCGACCTCTTTTACCACCGGCTCCAGCGCAAAAACTGCCGTCGAAAACAAGAGCGCAGCCAACACAGCGATGCAGGCGAGGGATATCCTCCCTCTATTTATTCTCCCCCAAATGCTCATCTCAAGTCTCCATCGGAGTACGCGCAAAGGGCGCCGTCCCGCAGCTCATATGCTTTTGAAAGTGATTTTACAAGCTCCCTGTTATGGGTGACCAGGATGAGAGAGATCCCCTCTGAGCGATTGAGCTCCATCAGATAGTGCCAGACCACCCTGCCGCTTTCCCTGTCCAGGTTGCCCGTCGGTTCATCTGCAAATATGACCTTAGGTCGCATGACTGAGGCTCTTGCTATCGCCACCCTCTGTTGCTCTCCGCCAGAAAGCATCCCGGGCCTGTGATCCGCTCTTTCCGCCAGCCCCACCGCCGAAAGGGAGGAAATCGAGCGATTTCTAGCCTCTTCAAATGGAAGGCCGGATATGAGGGCCGGAAGCATAACGTTTTCCACCGCCGTAAACTCCGGAAGCAGGTGATAGAATTGAAACACAAATCCTATGGTCCTATTTCTGAAATCTGACAGCTCGTCCTGTGAAATCGAGCTGATCGACCTTCCTGCAACATAAATTTCACCGGAGGTGGGGAGGTCGATTCCGCCGAGTATGTGGAGAAGCGTCGATTTTCCAGAGCCGGATGCACCGTAAATACCGACGCGTTCTCCCGCCTCGACTGAGAGGGAAAGCCCGGACAGCACCTTGAGCGGCGAGGCCGCCCCGGTGTAGATCTTGCTTACTCCTTTGGCTTCTACTATTCTCGTCTTATCCATCAGCGAATCTTTAAACCTTCCATTGAAATTCCCTTCGCCACCCTCTTTGCAGCGACCTTTGAAGCGGCGTAAGCCGCCGCCATGCAAAAGGCCAGAACCGTTCCGCAGATTGCGGGGGAAACTTCTACAGGAAGCGAATTTATCAAATAAATTTCAGGGTCGAGCT
>Ga0123335_1001663_pt1 | contig 35314 bp, 29 predicted proteins | sample BiotimSIPDNA_2_FD_89707 | JGI IMG/M metagenome (GOLD analysis project Ga0123335, IMG submission 89707) | Anaerobic biogas reactor microbial communites from Washington, USA - Biogas_R2 time_0 SIP DNA | ecosystem: Engineered > Bioreactor > Anaerobic > Unclassified | place: Washington, USA... | reverse complement strand
TCAAACCTCTATGCTTCCTTGTAGAGGTATATCCTTGGATACACTGCTGACTATGCATATCGGCTTAGACGACACCGACTCAACCAAGGGAGGATGCACCACATACCTCACCGCAGTCTTAATCGAGAACCTGAAAAAATTCAACGTAACTTACATTGACTACCCGGGCTTAATCAGACTTAATCCGAATGTGCCGTGGAAGACACGGGGCAATGGAGCTCTCTGCGTCAGATTTACCTATGAGGCGCAGCTTGAGCAGGAAATTAAAGATACAGCCATCGAACTTTGGGAAAAGCATGCGCATGTTAATGATAAGGGTACAGACCCTGGTATAGTCTTCTACACCTCGCCAAGTGTACCTGAGGAATTAACCGCCTTCTCAAAAAGAGCCGAAACGGTAATCGTTACTCTCGAAGAAGCCCTATCGCTAATCCAAAAATACCATGCGGAAGCATTGGGCTACAATACTTGCCGAGGCATCATCGGGGCGTTGGCAGCCATCGGGGAAACCTTGAACTGCGATTACACCTATGAGCTTATAGCTTACAGAACACCCGAGAACTTGGGTACAAAACGCCTGGTTGATAAAGAATCAATTTTTGAGATGGATAGACAGACCCAGCCATACACGTATAACAACGTAGACACTGAGAAGAATCGAGTTATAATAACGCCAAGAGGCCCCGATCCAATCCTTTTTGGCATCAGAGGCGAATCAGCGGAAATCGTCAAGAAAGCCTTTGACATTGTTAAGCCGCTGGAGCCTGTTGAGCGCTGGGTTATTTTCCGCAGTAATCAGGGCACAGACGCCCACCTAAAGCCCGTGACGAAGTTAAGCGAGGTTGAGCCCTACTGCTCGGTAATCGTCAAAGGCACAGTTTCAAAAAACCCGCGCCTGATTCCTGTCCGACACATCATTTTCTCAATCAAGATTGAATCTGCAGAGGTGGACTGCGCTGCCTACGAACCCACAGGCGACCTCAACAAAATCGCACGGCAACTAACAGTCGGCGACGAACTCGAAGTCATCGGCGCAACTCATAAGGCAACCGAAAACAAGCCGTTGACAATCAACCTCGAAAAAATCAGTGTACTTAAGTTAGCCCAGCAGGTGCAGACCGAGAACCCAATGTGCCCCACCTGTGGTAAACGTCTTAAATCAATGGGCAAAAACCAAGGTTACCGCTGCGAGAAATGCGGCGGCAAATACCCTGAGCTTAAAAAGAAAGAAACGGCGCTGCCGCGGTCACTTAATTTAGGATTATTTATCACTTCGACGCGTTCACAGCGGCATTTGACAAAACCGCTCCGACGTTATGGGCAAGAAAAGAAATGCTGTGATACGAAAACACTGGTTAAGGACTGGCACTCTTAGGTTTAGCGGCTTTTTCGATCTCGCATTTTACCCCGTGATTGAGCACAATTAGGCCTATGACGGTTAAGACTATGCCAAGTATCAGGAATTCTGGCAGGTAGTTGTAGCCAAAGTATTGGTCAAGCATTGTCCAGAGGCTTCGGAAAATAAAGACTGAAGCGATTAAGACGATAAATTCTCCGATTAGGATTTTGGTAAGTCGCATGCTCCAATTACAGGTGCGTTAATGCTTAAAAAAGGCACTATAAAAAAGGATTTATTGGTACGTCTAAACACCGTTCAATTGAAAATGATGCGCAGCCTCAATCTTAGGGGCAGTGTTTAGTTTTCTATATTTTAGAGCGACCAAAAAAGTAGCTAACCACAATACAGTCGTTAATACTAGCAGAATTCCCGAGTTGATTACGTATTGATAATATTGGGTATCTGTCTGGTTTAAGGGCTCTATTATCATAATCATTATCCCTGTTGGCGCCACAGGCCAAGGAAGGAATGAGTAGCCAGGAGTTGGCCAAATCAGGACACCGTTGTATTCGTGGACATGAGAAGCTACAGAATAAGCGGAGGCACTGTAGACTGTAATTAGAATTGCAGTTGAAGCTAGTACAGCAAAGAGTGCCGCTGTGGTTTTTCTGCTTTTCATATCTGAAATAATTAGTTATTAGGTTAATTAGATTTTGGTGACAGTATCACGAGCAATTGAGTCTCTGCTTTATACAGGGGGTTTAGTGAAAAATCTCGTTTGATCCCTAAAACGGCGCTACTCTCTTAGCTTTGCGGAGTCAATGAGTGTCATGTCGCCCAGAAGGTCAATTCGTCCGGTAAAGGCGTAGCTTGACCCAACTGTTAACTCATCGTAGAGTGTGGCGTTACTGGCGATGTAGAGCACTCGGCCGCTCTGTAGAGTAATCATGTATGCCGCTGCGTGGCCATCATTCACCGGTGCTTTGGCGGCGATTATTCCCGATTCGCTCTCAGGAATCTTTGCGCCTGAAATCGCGTCGCCGGCAACGTAAGCCATGAAGCCTACAGCCGCCAGCAGTACAACGATCGAGCAGATAATGATCTTTTTAAACGCGTCCACGCCAGACACCTGCCCAATGGCATAGCATGGGCTGATATAAAAACAGAACTCTAAAAAAGAGAAAAGAAGCCCTTAAGGCTTAATCTGCTTCTTTGCGGCTTCGATTGCTGCAGCGACGGTGTCGGCGAGTTTATCGCATTTGGTTCCGCCGCCCTGTGCAAAGTTGGGTCTGCCGCCGCCTCCGCCGCCCATAATCGGCGCAACTTCCTTGACAATGGCGCCTGCGTTGAAGCCTTTCTTGACCGCTGCTTCCCCCGCCATTATCATCAATCGGCAGGTTTTACCATCTTGGCCGAAGTAGACTGTGACGGCTGCGTCGTTATGCTTGATTACTTCAGTGGCGGTTTGCACCATGCGGTTTACGTCCACTATGTCGCCGAAGTCGCGTTTAACGATCGATACGCCTTGGATTTCAATGGCTTCTGCGGAGGCTGCTTGACATGCAGTGGTGCTTTCGCGTTCTGCGAGTTCCTTAACTAGGCGCCGCTTATCGGCCTGTGCCTCTTTAAAGTCCTTCATGATTTTCTCCGCGGTTTTATCCAGCTTATCAGTCGGCGCATTAAGCACTTCCGAGACGCGGCTGAGCAGCGATTCCTGATTCTGCACTGCCTTAAGCGCTCTGAGGCCAACTGCGTAGCCTAAGCGTTCAACCCCGTCCTGCACACGTTCGTTGTAGACGATTTTTACGAAGCCGACTTCACTTGTGGACCCAAGGTGGGTTCCGGCGCATGCTTCAACATCCCAGTCGCCTGTTTTGACAACGCGGATATCTTTGCCCGGCACAGCGCCGCCCTGATAAAGCCGGAAGCCATACAGCGACTCCGCTTCGTTACGCGGATACCACTTGGTTTCGACTTTATAGTTAGCTGCAATAGCTTGATTAGCTAAGGTTTCGATCTGGTGGACCTGTTCCTGGCTGAGTCGGCAGAAGTGAGAGATGTCAAGACGTGACGATTCGAGCCCTTTCTGGGTACCCGACTGCCACACATGTTCGCCAAGCACTCGACGCGCTGCCCCATTGATTAGGTGTGTGACGGTGTGGGATTTCATGAGTTGGTAGCGTCTATCCCAGTCGAGGCTGCCGTGCACTGTGGCGCCTTCGGTGAATGTTGCCTGCTGCTTTAGTTTATGGACGATAACTTTGCCGATTTTAGTTACTTCAACAACGTCATGTTTGCTGTTGCCGTAGGTGATGGTGCCCATGTCGCATGGTTGTCCGCCGCCCTCGGGGTAGAAGCATGTGCCGTCCAATATGATGTAAATGTTTTCGACCACTTTGAGGACCTTAGCGTCGAATTCACGGCAGTAAACATCCGAGTAGTACATTGGCTCGGTTGCGGGGAGCTTCTCCGCTTCGGCTTCAAGCGCCTTTTCCGCTTTAGCTTCCTCCTCTTCGACAGGTTTGGATGCCGCCATGTGGCGTGCCGCAATTAATGCGTAGAAATTTTCTGGAACTGTGACTTCTACGCCCTCTTTCTCAGCTGCCTGTTTGACGATTTCTGGGGGTAATCCATGTGAATCGTAGAGTTCTGCTAGTGTTTCGTGTGAGAGTTTGCCTGTTCCTTTGGATTTTAGGTCGTCTGCGATCCGTTTTATCATGCCTTCGCCGCGTTGTAGTGTATCCTTGAATTTTACTTCTTCAACCTTTAACATCTCCATGATTTCGTGCTGCATGGCTTTGATGTGCGGGAAATTGCTTGCCCAGTAATCCGCCTGCAAACCAAGGATAGTGTAGAGGTCATCTGGGTTCATGTTAAGTGTGCGCATTAAGCGGTAAACGCGTCTGAATAGCAAACGTGCTAGGTAGCCTTCCTGTATGTTGGATGGCACGACGCCCTCAGATAGCATGAAGCTGAGTGTTTTTGTGTGGTCAGCTACTGCCCAAGCGTTCTCGATTGGTACCAGTGTTTTTTCGAGCGTTTCGAGGTCGATGCCTGTGAGTTCTGAGACTCGTCTGCGTGCAACCATGCGGTTCGCGCGTTTGTCTACGCTGACTAGCCCAGAGTATTTTGCTATTCGGCTAAGGAAGTCGTTGTCTATGTTTGTTATGCCGGCCATAGTCATTACTTTGCTTAGTAAGTCGCCGTAGACTGCCTGGAATAGGCTTGGGACACCCTGGCTGATCCAAGTGAACCGTTCAATGCCATAACCGGTGTCAACCGTGCGGATAGGGAGCTGTACGAATTCGTCGCCGACCACTTTATACTGCATGAAGACAAGTGTGCCGACTTCGATTCCGCCGACAATGCATTCCACCGCTGGCCCTGCGTTGCCGCCGCCAGCCCAAACGCTCTCCTTGTAGGTTACTGCGTCTGAGGCGATGCCGAGTGCTTCGGTGCAGAAGCGCTGGTGTAACCGGACGGTGTCGTCTTTCCAGTAAATCTCTTTGTCTGGGTAGTTGAATGCGTGTGCGCCGCCCATTTCGAAGATTGTTAGGTGGCGTCCAAATGTGGGGCCGGTGTTTGCTATGTCGGTTAATCTGATTGAGGGCTGTGAGATGACCAGCGGGTTTGCCGGTGGGGGAGCGATGCCCTCGGTTACGTAGGGCTGGAAGTCAATGATGGAGGCGTGGGTGAGGTAGATGTCTTTTCGCCATCTTGCCACGACTGGATAAGGTTTTACGCGTGTGTGGCCGTTTTTTTCAAAGAATGATAGGAATGCTTCCCTCATTTCGGGGAGCGTGAACGATTTTTTTGTGGCGGGGTTGCCGAGGAAGTTGTAGCATCCGCATTCATCGGAGCCGGATTCGCCGCAGGTTTCCTGCTGCTGGTTTTGTGTCCAGAACCATTCGCCGCATTTTGGGCACTGTTTACGGGTGAAGCCTTCTTGCTTGAAGAATGGAAGTTGATAAGCTTCTGCTGGGAAAGATTTTTCGACCATTACTGTTTGCCTTCTGGTGCTGAAGTTAAGTTTAATTTGAAAAGGGTTATGGCTCGTCGGATTTAAATTATTATCTGGGCGTTTATGCAACTTGGCTTAAGCATCGTCGGATTTAGCGGATATTTTAGAATTATTTTTAAATTAGAAGAAGAGAGTACCGCCCTGCTACTTCATTTTCTTTACGCGCGCGTGGGAAGGGGTTTACTGTAAAATGAGGTTTAAATGGTTACCGAGACTTCTTGGCATGTTTAGACGTAACTGAATTCTGTATTTGGTATTTATCGAAGAATTTTTTAATTAAGCCCTCAAGAACCGGTTTGAACATCGCTACTTTCAACTCTGCAACAGTAAGGCTCCCCCGATAGTGAACTCCATAAAAGGCGCCTTCTCTTACGGGCGGCAACTTTAAATCGTGAATAAACCTGTTCCGCCAGTCATAAAGGGTTTTTACAGATTCTTTAAAGAATTTGTCAAGCCTATCTTTGTCCGCTGCTAAGGGGCAGCTTGATTTGTCTGCACAGTACCCTTGAACTGACGTTTTAGCGTAGCATTTCCAGTACTGCCGGGGCTCAAAACATGACGGTAGACCTGCCTGTCTAGTTTTATCGCCATTGCTCTTGACGTAACTCTTGATCTCTTCATCACCTGCAAAGTTTCTAGCTGGCAACTCTGGGGCTGCCTGCAGAAACCTGATTGACTTGATCAGCGTCAGCTTCTCCTCGGCGCTCAGTGATGCCCTAAGGAAATTAGTTGTTTTTGTAAGACCGCCAAATTCCTTGCTCCAACGTCCCTTCAGACTCTCCATAAGCGCTGAGAAATCTCTGAATTTGCCCTTTCTAAGAACCTGCGCGTATTCCTCTTCAACATCTTTTCTGCTCACCCAATCAGAGAAATCAACCCAGGACTCAACTCCACTTGACTCCACAGTAGCCAGTTTCTCCATAACCGACAGGGCCATAATCAGAAACGTGAAAGGTGACGCTTCTATTCTGCTGCTGCAAACTTGGCAAACCTGTGTTTGTTGTTTACCGCAAGCTGGGCAACTACAATACGTCATGGCGCTGTAATAGTTGCCTATGTCAAGAAATAATCCCGCGAGTTTAGGGCTTCTGAAATTATTCACATAGCGTATGACGTCGTCGGCGGTTTGGAAAACGGTTGGATAGGCTTCTTGTGTTCGCGTAGTCAAGGTTTGAAGGTAAATTTTGGTTTCCGGAGTTGGTGGGTAGATGTCGTTTCTGATGTCCATGCTTGATCTATCCGTATTCTGTGTTATCTATGTCTCTTAAAGGGTTAGTTCGTATAGAGTGCATTTAAGCTGTAGTGCGAGTGCGGAAATCGTAATATCATCCAAGTTAATTGAGTAAAAGTTAAGTGGTGGGCCGAACCGGATTCGGACCGGCGACCTTCTGCACGTCAAGCAGATGTCCTAACCAGGCTAGACGACCGGCCCACGCTTTTTGCACACTCCACTATAGCGTCTTCCTATATATGCACATCGTTTTAGGGCACAGCGCTTTGTCAAAGGAACTACGCAAAAAGATTGTCTTTCAAATGGTTAGCGTAGGGCCGTCTGCTGATATGGATGTTTTAAATATCGTTCTATCTTATATTGAATGTATGGGTAAGGGTTATGGCATTACGGGACGGATTAACCCCTCTGCTGGTAGATTTTATCAACAAAAATTCGGATGTAGAAGACGTCCAGTGGGACCGCCGCATGAGCCCACGACTACTATTCAATCCGTACTCTGAAAAATATGAGGAACGAAAAACTATCGCCCACTACTTTCTGATGGCTGCCGCAATACTTGACGAAGCAGTCGTTAGATACCCAGAAAACGCCCGCATGTTGCTAGTTTATCTTAACCAGGCATTAGGCAACAGCTTCTTTGAAATAAAAAAAGCTCACTTATTCGAGAATGAACTGGTAAAAGCAGATTTCTACAACGATTTAGGCCCCAACAGGAAAGCTGTTTCTGAAATTTTAGCGTCAGTGAACATGTTTGTACGGTTTAGAGCTGAGAATAACTTGCTCAAGTATTCTCAACAATTTCGAAAACCCAAAGATTTCATCGACGATCTATCTGCATCCTTGCCTTCTTTCTGTGGATCACAGAAGGACCGGGCTTGGCAATACATGCGCTGGATGGTTCGATCAGAACCGGATCTGCAAATTTACGGTCATCTCCGACCAGAAGACCTCTACGTTCCATTAACAAAGGAAAACGTCAACGTCGCATCAAGCTTAGGTGTAATTCCACAAGGCTACTCTGTTTGGCATGATAAACATTCGGAAATAGAGGCACGACAGAAACTAACTGATTATGCCAAACGGTTTTTCCCACGTGATCCAGCTAAGGTTGATTACCCATTTTTTCTTTTAGGCCGCTGGCTAAAACAGAAAACGCTTAACCGCTATACGCTAAAAACCGCCCTTGACTTTTTGGATCGAATGCAGAAAGTCACGGGGCAATCTCAAACTTACTATGAAAAGATGAGTCGCTATAAGAGCGGATGGGAAAAAAAGACTGCATTAACTCTACTTCGCTTGCACATACCCTATGGTTATGAAACCATCAGTTTTCCTCTTCCCAAAGAAGTTTACACGCCGGATTTCATTCTAGAAAAGAAGGTAAGGGGGAGAAAGATCATTCTTGAACCCCATTTCGCAATGACTAAACGCCAAGCCCGCAAGTATGCACTTTTCAAGCGGACTTATGGGCATGAATTCCTGCTGATTCTTCTTCTTAAGAATGATTTGATTCCGCTCTATCATCAGCGGAAAATCTTAACTGATGACGTCTGCGATGACGTCTGGCCAATCGAGTATATACATCTGTTAGCTGAAAAAATCCGTGTAGGAACTTACGGCCAATAGGCAGAATATATATGCCACTGAGGCTTTGTAGGGTTGAGTTTTCATGATTGACGGCGGCTTTAAGGCACAGATAGTCTGGCTGATTCTTAACGGAAAGACAGAAGCTGCGCTGGAGCTACTTGCAAAAGAGTACCAGGTTTCAGTACCAGAACTTAGTGTTGGTTTACCGAAAGGCCGCAAAACCACAGCGTATGGTTGCTACAACGCACAAAAACAGGCCATTTCGTTGCTAAATAGTGATATGCTGATGAATCCCTTTGTAGTGCTTCACGAGTTCTACCATCACGTACGAAGCAGAGGCGTAGACCGCATGCATCGGGGAACGGAGGGCAACGCCGACAAATTCGCTTTGGATTACATTATGCAGTATAAATTAGCAATTTCAAAGCTGGATTTAAGTAGTCAATAAAATTCTTCATCGCCACATTGTACTGGTGCAGTGATCTCTATAGATACCATTTCAGCGTTTGAGTCATAAGCGGCTATGCAGTCTTTGCCTTCAAACGGCGGCCCAACAATCATCAATACTCGGCCAAAAAAGTAATTCATGTCAACATGGCTCGGCGTAATGTTGCCTGAGGGATGCGAATGCACGGTTCCGACAAGCGAAAAATCTCCTGTAAACATGTAAGGGTTGAAGTGGACTTCTCCGTGTCCATGTGCAGCGAAAGGCGCCAGGAGTAAATCGTTTATTTTTATTCGTCCTTTACTTTTTTTACCTCTTAGTAACAGAAAACTCTCCCGCGGGTAAAGCTCCTTAGCACCAGCATAGATGGTTTCCAGAATGTTACTGGGTACCTCAACCACTAATTTATCAGACATATACGCAACCGTTCTTTTCGGTCTTTTAAGAACTTTACCCAAACTATAAGCAACGTTATTTAAATGGGAGAATTCGGTAGAGATAAAAGGCACAACATACAAGAAGTGTTGAAATAAGTGCCGGGATGGCAGAGTGGTTAACGCGCGGGCCTTGAGAGCCCGTGGACTTCGGTTCGCATGGGTTCGAATCCCATTCCCGGCGCTTCCTTTTTCAAGTCAATCTTTCAATTACCATCTGTTGCAATTGTCTCTACCCTTATACCAGTATCTACTGCAGTAGCAGTCTAAAATCCAATAATGACCATCAATTATACTTCCATTTAACAGGCTACTTTGAGGTTGTGAGTGTGCCTGCCCATCTACAAAAAACATAAATATTCAAACCAGAAGCTGGAGTCTGAATTCATAAGGCAATTATAAGGTAACCGCCTAGTCGTGTTCGAAAACTGAATACAACTATTGAGTGTAATCCAAATGGCGGAAACTGAACATAAGAAAATTATTTCGGAATACGAGAAAAAAATTGATTCCTTACAAAAAGAACTCGTAAAGAAAGACGCGAACCTAAAAGAGCTCGTTGAATTCCAAGTCAAAGTCCTAGAAGACGCAATAAGCGGCGCCCAAGGCATCGTTAAAAGTAACGAAAATACCATAAAAACAAACAAACAGATCGCAGAAATGGCGACTAAGGCAGAAGAATCAGTAGTAGAAGTAGCAAAAATCGTTTCAGGAACTAAAGACGTAATTGATAAGGTAGCTTCTGCTGCAAAAACCGTTGAAGATATTGCAGGACAAGTGGCTAACGGTGAGCAAGAAGCAGGTAAGGCAACCGATCGATTATTAGAAATGGGTAAACAAGCGGCTAAGATATCAAATCAAATGGCGATCGGTATGCAACAGGTTAGCACAGCCTCACAGCAAGTGTCAGTTGGAGCCCAGAAACTCGCTGATTTAGCTCAAAGTGCAGCAAGAAGCACAGAAGCACTAAAGAAAGTAATGGATGAAGCAGGCGGAATCGCCCGTGACGCAAGCACTACAACAGAAGAAGCTCTCAGAAAATCAAGAGAAGCAAATGAAAAGAGCCAGAAAGGCCTTCAGGCAATCGAAAATATCAAAACCGACATTACAAAAGTAGGCGAAGCCGTAACATCCATGGTTAACGCAGTTGAGCAAGTAGGCCAAATGGCAAACTCGGTTTCAGACATTGCAGGCCAAACTAACATGCTAGCACTAAACGCTGCGATTGAAGCTGCACGTGCAGGTGAAGCAGGTAGGGGATTCGCAGTTGTAGCAGACGCCGTAAAAGGTCTAGCAGGACAATCAAAAGAAGCAGCTGGATCATCCATTAACCTCGTAAAAGGCATTAAAGAAGCTGGCAGCCGAACGAGCGACATCTCGAAGCAATCTCAAATAGGTGCAGAGCAAGGTGCAAACATAGTCTTAGGCGCCATTAAAGAATCCGAAGGCATATCAAAGATTATGGGTGAAATGAGCAACAAAGTTGGAAACCTAACAAACGGTGTTGAGAAAGGCCTTGAAGCAATTACTTCAGTAACTAAAACAATCGAGGAAGTCGCCAGCATCGCAGAGGAAAGTAGCTCCGCATCAGAAGAACAATCATCTGCTGTTGAAGAGCAAACTGCCGCTGCACAACAAATGGCTGGAATCGCCAGAGAGGTATCTGAGAATGCAGAAGCTCTCGAAGCCAACGGAAAAGCTATTCAAAAAACAGCAATGGACCTTACAGTACTTGCGAATGGTGTAGGCACCGGTGCATTAGATGTAGAAAAGGCAGCTAAGGGAATAGGCGAACAAATAGAAAAAGTCTCGTCTGCCAACAAAACTGTACGTGATCAAGCATTAGAGGCAATTACAGCAGCAGAAAAAACAAACGCAGATCTACAAAAACTAATCGAATACCGACAAAATCTACTTAAAGAAATAAAAACTCGTGTAGCCAAAGGGGACTAATATGCAGACAGTAATGAATAATGGCGATATGCAAATCGTCAACTTCACCATTGGCGAAGTCAATTATGGCGTACCAGTCGAGCAAGTACGCGAAGTCAGGGACATGCAGGTAGTAACACCTGTTCCTGGCTCCCCCGCTTATGTTGAAGGCGTCACTAATCTTCGAGGACAAATAATCACAGTCATGGGCCTACGCAAACGTCTAAATCTACCTGACAAGGGCGACGCAAACGAAAAAATCATCATAATAGACCTCGGTAAACACGCTATAGGTGTAGTGGTTGACTCAGTCACAGAAGTATCAACTATTCGGGGACCTGATATTGAGAAGAATTCACAAGTTACCTCTACTCTGGATGAATCAATATTGGGCGTCGGAAAACAGGGCAACCACTTAACCATCATCTTGGATATCGCCAAGACCATAGCCAAAGTGCAAAACGGCACTTAAATGCTAAAAAAGAGTTAGCCTCATTGCAGCGAGGCCTCATTTCTTTTTGCTTCTTTTTTGTCTAGTAAATCTATTGTAACTGACTTCTAATGTCTATTTAGCAAGCAACCGCAAGTCTTAAAAGATGTTTTAAGATAGTGAACATTCAGCTTTCGACTACTCAAAGGAGATATAGTATGTTAGGCGAAAATATAACCCGAACAATCAAGCTAAATATGAATCTACCACCCCCACCTCCGCCACCACCGCCATCGCCAAAATCGCGCAGAAAACTATTTGCGGCATTAGCAGTAGTTCTAATACTCATAATCCTTGTGCCAACCGTTCTTGTGTTTTCAGGGGCAATCAACCTTGGTAACCCAAACAACAATAATCTTTTCACGGCTAATCCCACCGTACCTGTAACTAACTCACCCAATATTACCCCGGGACCAACCACATCTACAAGCAATAACCAAGTAACCATATCCTCTGGTTCCACTGTTTCGGTAACATCTCAATCAATAGATGCCACAGGAGGAACAATACAGGTAACTGACTCTTCAAGTCCACTGTATGGACTTAAAATCGTTGTTCCACCAGCAGCAACATCAGAGACAGTAACGTTCACCATAAGCTACGCTGACATATCAAACATAAACGGCTTACCCGAAACTGCTTCAGTGGCAAGCAAACTCATAATTATCGACGTCACAGGATCCCCAGAATTCAATCAATACGATATGTTCGAAAAACCAGTAACTGTGACTTTACCTTACGACTCTGCATTCGTTGACGATGATTCTTCTCCTATACGCTTCTACTGGTATGATGAATCGACGGGTAAGCTTGACTCAACAGGTTTCCTCAGCCAAGATAAAGCAGTTCACACAATCACCTTCGAAACAGGGTCATTCTCGAAATTCGTCGCCATAAAAGTAGCTTTATCACTCTCTGAATTAAGCGGTATTAACTACACTGTTGACACCGGATTCCGACCAAAATTAAACGGCTGGTTTATCCCCAACTATGGCTCTGTTCAGACACCCGGCGGCATGTGCCTAGGTATGGTTAGCTACGCAAAATGGTACTACACTTATCACTATGCAGACACAGGGTTGAATGACAAATACATCGAAGGCGACACCCATGAATGGCGTGACGATGCAACAGCAATTCAACTCGCAGCACGCGCTCACCTAGCAACTAGCGGAATTTGGAGTTCACTCACCCAAGAAGAAGTAGGCTGGGCAGAAGCTAACGCCCGCGAAGTCGGCTTAAGCTGGCTATCCGGAATGATCGTAACAGGTGAACCACAACTTATCGGATTAAAAGCACGTACCAACAGCGGTAATTACTTGAATTATGCTCATGCCGTCATGACCTACGGCTACTCTGATGGAACCTTCCAAATCTATGACCCCAACTTCCCAGAATCCGATTGGGGAGATAGAATGCGCACTATACCCTTCACGTACGAAAACGGCTTCAATGAAACCTACATTTCAGGAACCACACGCTCTGACAGCCTTGTCTTTAACATCTTCTACCATGCAGGATCCAAACTTTCCTCGACACCCAGCGACTATCAAGGTCTATACGACGCAGCACAGAGCAAATTCCAAGGTAGCAGTACATTCCCAACTGTAACCCTAACAGATATTAACACAACACCCACTGGCACAACTCCAGCTGACACGGACAGCGATGGCGTACGAGATACAACAGCAACGAAAACAACAATTTCTGGAACCATCACAGGTGGACAAAATACCATCACCTCAACACTAGTCTTTGTCGATAACAGAAAGTTCACGGCACCAGTAGTTGACGGCGTATTTTCCGTAGAAGTGCCCCTAATGACAGGAGACAACGACGTCGTGATCTTAGCAACTGACGCAAACACCTTCAGTAACTGGGCAGGATTCTTACGTGACACCATTAAATGCACTGGAAGCCCAGCGGCTATGACTGTGACTTTAACTTGGGATCAAGGCGAAAGCGACGTTGACTTACATGTTCAAGAACCAGGAACTGAGGGACGCCACATATACTACAGTAACAAAGGCTATGATACAGCAAAGCCTTATCTTGACTTGGACAACACCGCTGGATATGGACCCGAGCACTACTACGCGGTTTACGGCTCATCACTACCAGGTGCAGGCAACCTATATGGAACCTACCAAATTAGAGTGCAATACTACGCTGATCACAGCGATTCAGAGACACCTCAGACAATATCTTGGCATTTAAACGTGAAGTACCTTGCATACCAGAATCAGCAAACAGGACAAGAATACTGGGTGGAAGCGTCACGTGACGGTATACTATCATCGCCTAGTAGTGTTGGTACAGCCGATTTCTATAGCGGTGACTCAGCTTGGTCAAGTATATGGTCCATTGATTACCCGACGCCAGATCCAGTTGTCTACAATATTCCATCGCCGCCACAGAACCATTTTAACTAAAAAGTAAGCCCATTTTTGGGCTATACCCAATTTTTCTTTATTACCTTAAAAACTGTAATTTTCAATAAATAGATAGAAAAATCATTCGATAATGGTTAATGCCGTAGTAATTGTAGAAGTCGCTAGATTAATCACTTTTTAAAAGATTACTCCTAAAATTAGGGTGGAAAATTTAAATGCGCCTATTCATCTGTGCTGGGATAACTAATACAAACCGGACCCCCGTACCGTGAACGCCCTCTTCAAATACGCGCCAACCATAGACATTACATATGCGACTAATGAGGTATAATCCTAAACCAGAGCCTTTGCCAGCGCCCTTCTCAAATAGTCGCGGTTTTATCTCTGGGTCTATTCCATCCCCATCATCTTCATAGATTATTCTTAATTCACAGTTTTCCCCCATCTGAGCGCTGACTGTAATTTTACTGAGATGCGCTCCGCCATATTTGATAGAGTTATCAATGAAGTTATGGAATATTTCATTTAATGCTGAATCAGCAAGTACTTCAAAGTTTAAGCTGTTAGTAATTATGGGTGTTTTGGAAATAGATGAAAGTATCTGTGCTTCTTTCAAAGCGTCAGCAACTTTTATCCATGATAATCCACGGCTGCCTACGGCTTCATATGTTTGAGAGAATTCCAATATACGATTAATTTCCGTTATAGCTATGCTAATTCGTTCAATATGTGGATCCATTTCTTGATTCTTTTCAGTCTGCTTCCTGTAGAGGTATAGGCTGTTTGCTATGTTGGTAAGTTTATTTCTGACGTCATGGCGTACGAATCCACCGACGACGCTTAATTTTTCGAGAAGCAATTTTGCATGTGAAAGCGCTCGATCTAGTTCTTCCTGATTTTTTTTCTTCTGGGTTATATCTCGGCTAATAGCGTTAAACGTCATTTGCCCTGCCTCATCGCGGACGATACTGACGCTAGTTTCCAACCACACTTTGCCCTTCATGGTGTCGATTGAGAATTGCTGTGGCGGTAATTCGCCCGTTTGGACTAACTGCGCCATTTTCGGATTCAAGTGTTTCACAGTCTCAGGAGAGAGGAGGTCTATAACGCTTCTTTTACCTATCAGATCAGCTGGTTCCAACCCTAAAACGTTTTTAACAGATGGGGAAACATATTTGAAAACGCCATTCACATCAGTTACGGTTATTATGTCAATTGCGTGTTCTGCTACGAAGCGGTATCTTTCTTCACTTTCTTTGAGTTTTAATTCTCTTTTTTCTGATTCTGCCAGTAACTCACGAATTCTTTTTTCATTATTCATTTTCTCTGTTATATCCCGAGTTACAATCATAAAACCGATTACATTACCGCATTCATCGCGCATAGCTTTTGCAGATCCATCGACTGAAAAAATTTTGCCATTTCTGCGTTTACCATGAAATGTCTGTGTTATTACACGATCACTTTCGGTCGCGGCTTTTAAATTCTGAAGTATTTCCTCATGCTCTGATTCGATTACGAAATCAAGGGCGTTCATCCCTACAACTTCGTCGTTTGGAATCCCGAATCCCTTACCGGCCAGTTCATTAGAATGAACAATATTTCCTTCCTTGTCTGTTAATGTAACGGCATTTGGAATTAAGGTCATGAATTCTTTGATGTCTTTTTGTCTTAGTAATAACGCTTCTTGGGTTTTTTTCAGGGCAGGAATATCGATAAGAGTTGTTAAGAAGTGATTTTCTTCTTTTAATTTTATGAGCTGTGTCGAAAACAAGGTTGATATTAGAGTTCCGTTTTTTCGTCGTCCCTTTAATTCGATTTTCTTAACTGCTCTATTGGATAATCCTTCAGTTATGACTTGTTGGCGGTCATTCTTGCCAGCGTACAAGTGCAAATCGTCAACTTTTTTTCCTATCATTTCTTCGCGAGTATAGTCAAAGAGATTCAGGAAGGATTCGTTAGCATCAATTATTAATCCGTCATTTACACGTGTAAAGCATATTGCTACACCGCTTGAATGGAAGGCAGCAGAGAATTTTGCTTCTGATTCGCTTAGGTCTTCTTTGGCTTTTTTCTGTTCAGAAATATCTTTTATTATACTTACAACTTGTTTAATTTTATCATTCTCGATAATCTGAAAATATGTGTGACTAAGCCAAATCGGGTTACCTTGCTTGTTTAGAAATCTGTACTCGGAAGTCCCATTGAATCCGGGCTCGGTTAGAACTCGGTCTGCTGCTATTCTCATCTTTTCAGCGTCTTCAATGTACACTTTCGACCGAGGTTTTGTTCCAATGATTTCGCTTGGATCGTAACCGAGAACGTTTTTGACCGAAGGGCTGATGTAAATTACAGTTCCATCGGTTTCTGTTAGCATTATTATATCTTTAAAGTTAGTAATTATTTTTTTAAAACGTTCTTCACTTTCCCAAAGTAGCCGTGTTGCCTGCGTTTTTTCGTGTAATTGGCGAATCCCAGCGGATAATTCAGCGTATACTACTCGTGGGTCGCCGTGCTTATCGATATAGCGGTCCGCACCGAAGTTTAATGCGTCGACAACAACTTCTTCTCTGCCTTTACCGGTAAAAAGAATAAATGGTGTTACGTTACCTAATGTTTTTAGTTCTTTAAGGAAGTGCAAGCCGTTTTTATTTGGCATCTCGTAATCTGAGATTATTACATCATAGGTGCTGCTCGTAATTTTTGTTAATGCTTCATCGACTGAATTGGCTATTTCAATTCGAAATGGTCCTTCATCTTCAAGGATGCATTTGGCGGTTTCTATAAATGAGCGATCGTCATCGACATGTATTACTCGGATATGCTGAGTATTCACTAAGCAGCCAACTCTCTTAGCAAAAATATTCAGCTATCGACTAATAAATTATTGTGTGTCTACAAAAATAGACTAAGCACCTTATTGATAATAAGAAGTAGCTTTCACTGGCGCTCGTCCACGCATCCCACTCAATATCTAAGTTGGGCCTCCCGAGCTGTAATAGTCACGGATAGGGTTCATGTGAGGGGTTTTACGCGCGCATAGCAAGCGGCACTGAGTGAAAGCCAATTTCTTCTTGAGGCATAATCATTTAAGAAGTTTACGTATGATAAAAAATGAGTATTAATACACTTTTATTCGCTTACCGCTTGAATTTTTATTGCGTTATAAATCCAGTTCCGCTTTCTTCAGATTCTAAGCAGGGCCTGTTTATTTTTAAAAAGGGTTATTTTGGGTTTTTTTGCCAAGTTATAAATAACGTCTTGCTTGTATTTTATACTCACCTCTAGTGAGTGTGGCTTATTAGCGGTTTATACCCGAATAATATTCTACAAAAAATGGAGAGAGATTAAAAAATGCAAAACAAACCAAGAACTAAGCAAGCATTGGTTTCTGCGGCCGTGATTGCACTTATGCTACTTTCAACCGTAGCATTAAGCATACCATCGGCTTTGGCAGCAGACTACCCCACATGGCTTTTCTTAACAGTACAACCAGATCCAATAGGCGTCGGGCAAGAAGCCAACGTCGTCTACTGGATGGATAAAGCCCCACCGACAGCATCTGGCCCCCGAGGCGACAGATGGGAAGGCTGGATAATGACAATAACCGATCCAAGCGGAAATGTAGAAACGCTGAACCTTATCGCATCTGACGCAGCTGGCTCAGGCATAATAAAGTACACCCCCGACGAAGTTGGCACTTACACATTCAAAGTGACTTTCCCAGGGCAGAACATTACACAGAGAGGCATTGTGAACTGGTATAAGGCGTCTGAGAGCGCAACAGTTCAGTTAACAGTGCAAGAGGAGCAGATAAAGCAAATACCCTTCAATCCTCTACCTACTGAATACTGGAGCCGACCATTAAATGCACAGAATCACGGTTGGAACACATTAGCAGGCAACTGGTTAGCAGGAGGCGCAGCTGGACCGCACGGACCACGATGCTATGACTCAAACGGTAACTTTAACCCCTATGGCACAGCACCCAATGCACCTCACGTAATGTGGACCCGAGAAATCGCTTTTGGCGGAATCGTCGGTGAACAAATGGGCGACACCAACTATTTCCCAGGCGAAACATACGACCGTAAATTCCAGCCTCCAATCATAATGGACGGAAGATTATACTTCAATCAACGCTTAGGTGTCGCTGGCTGGCAGGGACTCTACTGTGTTGATCTACAGACAGGTGAAGAAATCTGGTTTAAGAATGGTACAACCGTCACTTTCGGACAGTTGCTTAACTGGCAGACACCTAACGTCCACGGCGTAATTCCGCATCTTTGGGCCGTTGCTGGAAGCACCTACAAGATGTATGATGCATTCACAGGCGAATGGATGCTTGATGTACAGAATGTACCGTCAGGCACAATGATCTATGGACCAAGCGGTGAAATCCTAATCTACACACTTTCCGGAGCAACCAACAAATTAAGCCTATGGAATTCATCTAAGGCGCTTGAAGCAACAATGTCAGGTGACTGGTACTATCGACCAGTTGGACCTGCTAACGGCACAAAAGGAATTGAATGGAGCGTTACAGTACCCGACATGGAAGGCACACAAAGCATACTTAAGATCAAAGACGGCGTAATCTATGCAAGAGCAACCTACACTGATGGCCCGCCGGGTGTGGCAAAAGTAGGCGACGTCGCATACGATGTAGGCGCAATCGTAAAAGACACAAACGGTGCATATCCAACTTCAATTAGCAACCTATGGTCACCAGTAAACCGCACATTCGAAGGAACAATACTCAACGGATTCATAGACAGCAACATCCTACCGATATTCGTCAAGGAAACAATGGTCTGGTACGGCATCAACGTCCGCACAGGCGCAGTAGCTTGGGGACCAACACAGCCATACGAGAACGCATGGGGAGTCTATCAGCCATACGCTGACTGGCAATCCGCAAACGGCATGCTCTACGCTGCAGGCTACGACGGAACAGTACATGCATACAATATTACCACAGGAGAGAACGTCTGGAACGCGAAGACTGACAACAGCGGATTAGAAACAGTCTATGGACACTACGTGTTTAAAGACAGCGCTATGTCCATCTGCGACGGCAAAATCTACGCAGTAACCAACGAACACTCGCCTTCAACGCCGCTTTATCGTGGCTCAAAGATGTACTGTATCGACGCAGTTACAGGTCAGGGCTTATGGAATATTTCTTTCTGGGGATTATTCCCGGTGCTCGCTGACGGATACGCAGTCTCACTCAACTACTACGATGGACAGATTTACTGCTTCGGCTTAGGCGAAAGCGAATCAAGCATAACAGCATCTCCTAAAGTCTCTACATTTGGCACAAGCGTTCTAATCGAGGGCAAAGTAATCGACAAGGCAGCAAGCGCAAACGGTGCAGCCGCAGTTTCCGAAGAAAGCATGGCAAGCTGGATGGAGTACCTCTACATGCAGCAACCCAAACCCACTGGTGCAACTGGTGTGACAGTTCAATTATATGTCCTTGACGCAAACGGCAACTACCGCAGCATCGGAGAAGCAACCACCGACTTAACCGGTGCATACAGCTATGCATGGCAACCAGACATACCAGGCAAGTACACCATAATAGCATCCTACGAAGGCTCCAATGCTTACGCAAGTTCAACAGCGCAAACAGCAATACAAGTTGACGAAGCGGAGACAGCCTCGCCTACACCAATCGCTGAAAAAGCTCAACCTATGACTGACACCTATGTCTTAGCAGTCGGCGCAGCAATCATAATCGCCATAGTTGTAGTCGGCGCAGTCTTAATGTCAATGCTGAAAAAAAGGTAATTACCAAATTACCTATCCTTTTTTATTTTTTTTTAAATATAAGAAAAAAAGTTTTTGGCTTAGTGTTTTCTTGCCGCGATTAAACCTCGGCACTTATCGGCATACTGGCAGTACTGCAGGCAAACGGCGTTTTCGTCTGGGCGTTTCCATTCTGCTCCGCAGCTGGGGCAAGTGGTTTTGTCTTCGTCGCTCCAGATTTCAAGTTCTCCTCCGCAGACATGGCAGTTGATGTAGGATGGTTTCGGCTGGATTAGATCGCGTAAGCCAGGACATGTCTCTGGGTTCTTCTCCATTTTATTGTCTTTAGAGCTCAACTATGTCACCTCCGACTTTAACTTCGTACTCTGTAACTGGAACCTGCTTACCTGAACCTTCAATGGCTTTGTCTACTGCCCACTTTAAGCCCGTACAGCATGGAACTTCCATATGGACAACGGTTATCGCGGCAATATTATTCATCTTTAGTATTTCGGTTAGTTTAGCTGCGTATGCTCGGGCGTCGTTGAATTTTGGGCAGCCTATGATTACGCGTTTGCCCGCCATGAAGATATGGAAATTTTTGATCACTACTGGGGCGCAGTCAGCGACTAGCATGAGTTGTGCTCCTTCGAAGAAGGGCGCTTTGGGTGGTACCAAGTCGATTTTTACAGGCCACATGATTTTTGGCGGTTCAGTGCTAGCGGGTGTATGTGTGGCGGCAGGTTTAGCTGTGCCTTTGCTTTTTAGGTACTCATGCACTTCCTCTTGGTTGAATGCGTCTGCTTCGCGCTCTGTAACTGTGATTGCGTCCTGTGGGCACTGGCCTAGGCATGCGCCGAGCCCATCGCAGTATGTGTCTTTGACTAGTCGTGCTTTGCCGTCTACGATTTGGAGTGCGCCTTCGACGCATTTGGGGATGCATTGGCCGCATCCGTTACATTTAGATTCATCAATGTTAACGATTTTTCGCTTCATACTTTATTCCTCATTTAGGCATTTTCCGGCTACTGGGCAGAACTTTTCTGCATGGCTTTCTATCGCATCGAATAAGGGTGCGACTATTTCTAGGTTGACGGTTAAGATGTGTTTCTTGCCTTCTCGGTGGCTGGTTAATATATTGCATTGAATGAGCGGTTTTATGTTGTGGCTGATCATGCTCTGTTCCTGTCCAAGCGCTGTGGCGAGTTCGGTGACGCTCATGGGGTTGTCGATTAGTTTCTCGATTACAGCGATGCGGGTTGGGTTGGCGAGGTTTGTGAAGATGCGGTAGCAGATTGTGTTCAGGCTTTTTTTCACTTGTCACACCCGTGATTGTATGATTAAATATTCATATGAATAAAAATTCATTTAAGCCTATTCCCTTACATGTAAGGGGAAAAATGTGTGCTTATAGTTGGTAGCGGCTAAAATCGGACGATGAGCCCGTATCAGGCGTAACGAAGTAGAACACGAAGCCGCATGCTTGGCACTTAACTTCTTGATTACGCGTTCGTTCAACTCGATTGGATTTGCATTTCGGGCATTGCATTACTGTTTAGCTCCTTTTTGGGGTCTGTCCGTTTTTTAGATATCATAGGCATCTCTGCCTCATTCTGGGACGGCGACATCATCCCCCGCTGATAATGCATCGTCCCCAACACTTAGGGCTTTCGGGAGGGAAGAACTATGAACCAAGATAAAATCAGAAAAATACTAGAGCGATTACAAGCGGAAACACCCCAAGAACTTGAGTATATCGGTGAAGTAAATATCGCAAACCTCATGCTATAGATGAAAGAAAAAGATTACAAAGACTAGTTTCTGCGTAATAAATCCGGAGAATTCGCAGACACACTTCGCTACTACTTTTATGTTAACGCAGCTAATGGACAAAGAGTGATAACAAAAAACTTTTGGTACCCTAATTACAATTAAAAGGTCAAAACACTATTAGACGATATTCGAATCTCTTCTGTGCTACTTTCTTCTAGCCTTTAATCTTTAACCGGGATCAATGGATACGAGAGCGTTTTTCTCGTTGATTGGACTGCGGTAACTAGCCAACAACAGGCTGCAATTCTTGAGAAGCTTAGCAACAAAACTAACGTAACCAAGGACGTCATTCTAACAAACATCTTGAAGGTCGGCTTGCCCTTACGTGAGAGACTCACAGAAGGCGGCGGCACGATCCAGTCACGGATTTTCGTCTATCAGTCAGGGACAACAGACCTCAGAGTGTTGGCGTTTAGTTTCGACGGGCGCTACACTGAGGAAGCCATACGGCAAAAGCTCCTAAAATCCGGTTTACTGAAAGAAAAACAACAACTGATAAAATTCAACCGGTTTTGTTCTTCCGAACTGGCGCTTTCCCAGTAGAACCCGATAATTCAAGGCCTTTGTCGTCAAGATACAACCATTTACCCTACAAATGTTCTTTTAATTTCGGATTTTGGTCTATTTTCGTAAGCGCTTTTTGATAGGTCAACGCCCTAAAACCATACTCATTTCCATTAAAACACAGAATAAACTGGTTATCTTAGAAGGGAATTAGTGTATTTTTTGATACTCTACGAGTTATATAACCGGGATATTTTGTTTAAGGTTCGAAGTTGAAGGTTTGCACTCCACCCTGCCAAGAAACCGTAACGGTCCTAGTAGCGGTGAGGTCTTCAGGCGTCCAAATGTAAGTGTACATCCAGTCCGGCGCTACTTCTGGTACCGATTTAAAGGGTGTGTCTTGATTATCTAAAAAGAAATTTACGTTTTGAATGGTTTTTTTGCCTGTGTACTGAAAGGTGAAGTTCCAGCTGGTAACATCATATTGGTTGTTGATTGATTTTGTTGTCTGCTGAAGTCCTGTTGCAATAAACGGGTTTAGCTCTGTCTGATTCTGATTTTTTAAGGTGTCTATTTGGCTCTGCAAATAAACAAACTCAACTAATATCGTTACTGAAAGAACAACAATGATTATTGTCAATAACCCGTTACTTTATCCATTCTACTTATCCCGCAACTTAACTATTGTAATTTTCAACCAGGTGTGTTATTAAGCTTGGCGTGATGTGCTGATTATGCTTTTCTAAATAAATCCCGATTACCTTCACTCTGATATTTGTTCAACAAATAGGCTGCATAGCAGGCAAGCGATAAAATCTAAAAAGCTTTGAAAAAGTAGCAAAATGGCTAGGCAGATTCCAAACAATTATCGGAATCATCGCAATAATCGTTAGCATTCTAGGACTTGTAGGGCTAATCTAAACTTTTTTTCCCTGTCTTTAGTTTTTTTCTCTAAATAATCTATACGTAATCTGCCGTTGAATCTACGGTTTTGTTAGTAAAATCAAAAAAATATGACTGGATGGCTGATTAGCCTAACTCGAACGACGTTACGCCGAAGATTTTGTTTAGCGGAAAATCAGGTGCGTCTTTGCTGTACATGCGCACTGTGCTAAACACGGGTAGCATGCTGTGGATCTGGGCAAACTGCACGCCTAACTCGTTTGGTTCAGGTACATCCAGATAGACTATTTCGCCCTTCACCGTCGCTGTTAAGCTGTTGTATAGTAATTCGGCTTCGCCTTCGCTTTCACAGAAAAGGGGCCCGATCTTGTAGCCTCTGTGGCATTTGCGGATTACGCCGTAACCGCTGACTATGCCTTTGCTGTTGCGAATCAGCATACTAGTATGGTCTTTTTGGAAGAGCCAGCACTCAAGGAAGCTGGTGCGCTCAAAGCCAAAGCAGTTCTTGTCATAGGCGGCTATGTCCTTGAAGTCGCTTTGCTCTATCGGCTTGCAGTATCTGGATGGTTGGCCGTCGGCTTTACCCTCATATCTAGTGCTGTTATACGCTGCTTTTAGTCCGTAATCGGTGTATCTCTTCTCCATCGACAAGACGCCGTCAAGCCCCAAATTCTTGTCTTTGCATAAATCAAGAGCATACTGCTGAAGCTGTCTGCCGAATCCTCTGCCGCGGTATTCAGGTTTTATAATATTGAGACCCTCAAATACGTAGTCGCCGGAGTACTTCACAAGCGAGATTGTGCCTACTACTTCCCCGTTTAGTTTAGCCGCGTAGAAGCCTGTTGGGTCGGATTGGTAGAAGCATTCGGCGTCGTGTAAGCCGGGATTCCAGCCTTCTTTCTGCGCCCACTGAATTGCAATGTCTACTTCACTGTGATTCATCTGGCTGATTGTTATGTCCTGTTTAGCTTGCGAAGGGTTCATGCCTACAGCTTCTGCTTGTAGGCTATTATGGCTTATGCATGGTTTCTTGCGGTATGGGCGTGGTTATATGTTTTAGCATTTGTTGTATGTCGCTTGTGGGGGGCATGCAGGTCTGGTTTGTACATACGTACGCGGTGGCTTTTTCGCCGATTTTATTGTAGCTTACGCCGCGTGGCGCCGACCTCGCTTTCTCCTGTGTCCACAACATAACCGTTAGGCTAGGCAGGTACTGTTTCCTTAACGCCGTCAGCATCGTCTTCGTGTCTTCTTCCGTAAGGTCGCCGACTACTGTTACATTAGTAGTTGGCCCCAGCAGGTAATCAAGCCCCGAGAGCATAAACGTGTGACCCATCGGGTAACCCCTAATATCTTCAGAAAACGTCATCAATAGCTTATCCGCGTAACCGCTAAACGAAACATCGCCCGTTAGAGCAGCCAAACGTAGCAAATCATGCAGAGCCACAGAATTTCCCGAAGGAACAGCGCCATCATAGCTCTGCTTCAAACGTGGAATATCCTCATCTCGGGACTGGGATGTAAAGTAGAATCCCCCGTTTTCATCATCCCAGAAATCATTAATCATTACTTTTGCTAATTCTACACCTGCCTGTAGATACTTTTCGTCGAATCCTGCTTCATAAAGCTCGATCAATCCGTAAATAAGGAAAGCGTAGTCATCTAAGAATCCAATTATTGCGCTTTCTCCATCTGCAAATCGGTGGAAGAGCCTGTGCTTATCTGTCTGCATAAGTGTGAGTATGAAATTCGCGGCTTTTTCTGCCGCTTTTAAGTAATTTTGATTATCAAGTACTTGGGCTGCACGTGCCAGCCCCGCTATGGCCAATCCATTCCAGTCCACCAGCACCTTCGTATCCTTCGATGGATGCACACGCTTCTGTCTAGCCTTGTTTAAAAGCGCGACTGTTTTGGCGAGTTTACCAATAACCTGATCAACTGTAATGTCGCCTTCTGTTGCCATCTGCTCAAGCGACACAGCAATATGTAGAATATTCTTGCAATTTCGCCCTTTGCCGGGCTCAAAAAAGTTGCCCTCAGCTCTAACGTCGAAAATTCTAGCCGCAAAATCAGCCAGCTCTACTGGCAACGACGCCTTGACTTCGTCAGCGGTCCATAGATAATATTTGCCTTCTTCACCTTCACTATCAGCATCCTCTGCCGAGTAGAAGCCCCCTCCAGGTGATGCAAGTTCATTTAAGACATAGTCAAGTGTCTCTTTGGCACTAACCATAAACTTCAAGGCGCCCGATGCTTGATATGCTTCAAGATACGCAAGCGCGATCAGTGCTTGGTCGTAGAGCATTTTTTCGAAGTGAGGAACAAGCCACTTTGCGTCTGTTGAGTACCGATGGAAGCCCAAACCAACCTGGTCGAATATGCCGCCTAAACGCATGTTGCGAAGGGTACGCTCAACCATCGATAGCGCCGAGGGCTGTTTGGTTCGGTTGTAGTATCGTAGTAGGAATAGTAAGTTATGCGGCTGGGGAAATCTAGGTGCATCACCGAAGCCTGCGTTTTCGTGGTCAAAAGATAGGTATAGCTGGTCAAAGGCTTCATCGAGTTCTTTTTGCCCTAGCGTCTCCTGCCCTGAAGCTGCCCATTTAGCGCTGATTTTCTCTTTTATCTCGGTGCCCATAGCTTCAAGTTCTATTCTGCGAGTTTTCCATACCTGCTCAATCTGCGGAACAAGATTCAGTAGCCCGACTGAGCTGTAGCGGTCGTCTTTAGGGATGTAGCTGGCTACGAAAAACGGATTCTTAGAGGGCGTTATGATTACATTTAGGGGCCAACCGCAGCTTCTGCCCATAGATTGGCAGGCAGCCATGTATGCGGCGTCGATGTCGGGGCGCTCTTCGCGATCCACTTTCACGCAGACAAATACCCTGTTCAGTAATTCGGCAACTGCTGGGTCTTCGAAGGATTCTTTTTCCATAACGTGGCACCAGTGGCATGCGGAGTAGCCGATGGATACAAAAACCGGTTTATCCTCCTCTTTAGCCCTAGCAAATGCTTCGTCGCTCCAGGGGTACCAATCCACGGGATTATAGGCATGTTGTAAAAGGTATGGGCTTTTTTCGCTGATTAGCCTGTTTGCTTTTCGCTCGGGTGCCGAATGTATGCTCATGTAAAAACCTATCCTACCAATAATACGTGTTTGCGGAGTATTTTAGACTTTGAAAAATCAAGGTGTTTATTTAGGGGAGAAGAGGGAAAAGAGGGTGCTTAGTACTTGACGCTTAAGTAGAATAGCACCAGTAGCGCCGTCATCTCGAACAGGTCAGGTATAAACGCGAACGGCCCTAAACCATACAAGCCGAATCCACCCAAACCGATGATGATTGGATTGAGCGTAATGTCTTTCACTAGTAGGCATCCCGCAAACAATAGCAGGCCTAAGGTGAATTCTGAGCGTGTTTTACGGTATATGCCGAGGTAGTTAAAGATCAGCAGGGCGGTTAATACGATGTTAATTGTAGATAGGACAGTGCGGAAGGTGTAGTAGAGTTCGAAGTCACCAACGAAATTACCCTGTCCTCTAGGCAAAAATGGGAATTGACTTGTTTTATAGCTTGATAGAACTACCGCTAACAAGGCAGCTAAAGCTAACAATATTGCAAGTAATATACCGATTTTTTTTGTTCTAGTCATTAATTTTCCCTCTGCGCTGTTCTCCTTTTTCTACTTTTTCCCGATTTTACTGGTAATCTCCTCAAACAAGGCATAATTGTCCTCAAGAGTCTGTGAAAGAAAATAAGTTGCCCCATAGCGGTCGCCAACTGAAGTAAGCATCTTGTTTTTTTCTAGAACATCCAGATGGTGCCTCATGGTCTTGTAATCCATCTTGAGCAGTGTTGCTAGTTGGTTGGCGTTCTGCGGGGTTTCCTTCAAGGCTTCAATTATTTTTGCACGGGTCGGTCCACCTCTGGTGCCTGCTATTAACCAGCCGAGCAGATACCTTAGTGATCGTGCGTTAATCGACATCTATGTTGCTCCGTGCAAAGGACAGTGTGTTAGTGAGTGTTTGTGGGGTTAACGTAATAAACGATTACCCAAATCTACTGTTCAACTAACAGTTTTTTGATTAGGGCATGATTTGGGTAAATTATTTAATAACGCCTCAGGCCAAAAATAGCGTGAGATAGCCAAGAAGGGAAATGACACCAAGAAAAATGCCATTTGCCCAAAACTGCCCAAATTACCCCTTCACTTTCCTTCTTGGCTACCTCCGATTTACAATGAGTTTAGGTGGAACACAACAATATGGGTATAAACATGATATCTGTCCCTCCAATTAAAATGGTAAACCATGAACGGATCTCAGTGGCAGCAAACAAGTTATATACAAAAAAACAGCACAAGGTAGTCCACAATGCGATTATAATGTTCAAAGACGATTTTGCCTACAATGCAAAAAGCAGATATTCGCTTCAGAGAACTTCATTAATACCTAAGTGATGTCTATGGAAAACCCTGAAGCATCATCTGAACCTAATCCTATTATTATAACACCACCTACACCTTCACAGGCTCCACCGCCGCCTCCATCTCAAAAAACCAAACGGCATTTCACAACAACAGTAGTCGTTGCAATCCTCATAGTTGGCTTAATCGCTGGGTCAGGCATCGGTTACGCAGTAACGTATACAGATTTTAATGATAAATTATCCGACCTGCAGAGCCAATTAGGCCTAAATCAGGGTTCAGGTCAAGGCGTCAATACACAGACGTATCTGCTAAATGACAACATTTCGCTTGCATCGCTCTATCAAGCCGTCAAACCCTCCGTGGTAGTTATCCAAGATGTCGTAGTAGGCTACATATTTGGACAGCAGGCTTACTCCTCGCAGCAGGGATCAGGTTTCGTAACGGTTGTTAACGGGCAAAAAGTTGTTGTTACTAACAATCATGTTATCGAAAATGCAATTAACATAACCGTGACATTCGCTGACGGTAATAGCTATGTTGCATCCGTTCTTGGTCGCGATGCAAAAGCTGACCTAGCAGTGCTGTCGGTAGAAATTATTCCAAGCAGTGCTGTGGGGTTGACGCTTGTAAATTCCAATGGACTTAGCGTCGGCGACCCTGTAATAGCAGTCGGTTCTCCATACGGATTACAGGGAACACTAACAACCGGCATAATCAGCGCCTTGGGCAGAACAATCGTTGAATCCGACGATTCAGGCAACGAAGTAACCATTGCAGATACAATCCAGACGAGTACACCTATTAACTCAGGCAACTCGGGCGGTCCACTGTTAAACTATGCAGGTGAAGTCGTCGGCATTACCACTGCAGGCATTAGCAATTCTGAGGGTTTAGGATTTGCAATCCCCTCCTCAACTATACTACGTGAAATTTCCACTCTCATCTCAGAAGGTTCATACGATAATCACCCATCGATTAACACTGAAGGCAGAGACATGAACTACCAGATTGCACAAGCGATGGATGTCAGCGTAACCTACGGCTACCTAGTCGAGCGAGTCTCAGTTAATAACGGATTGCAGGGTGGAAATCAGTATAAGCCCGTTCTCGGTAAGAATGTTATAGTCGGCGGAGACATAATAATTGCGATAAACAACGTGCGAATCGCAAACACCGATGATTTGTTGTCATACCTTGAGCAGCATACATTGCCCGGGCAATCGGTTAGCTTTACTGTGATACGCGGTGGAAGTGAACAATCTGTTTCGGTGACTATTGGTAAAGCCTAAGCCGTATCCTTTTTTATTTTTAAATTAGAAGAAGAAGAGAATGCAGCCCTGCTACTTCATCTTCTAAAAATTATTGTAGAAATAACTGTTTTTGCTTCAGCGTGCGGATATGTTGCTGGTTGGTTGTGGCGATTCTACAAGCTACTGACCTGTTATCGGCGCTTTTCTCTTTTAGTAATGCACAGGTATGGGAAAAGCTTTAAAGGCACCAAATAGCCGCATGTTTGTGATGCCCAGTTGAAGCTACTCATCAGTCCCATAAACGAAGCCGAAGCCAAGGAAGCCATCGCAGGCGGCGCAGACATAATTGATGTAAAGAACCCTCTTGAAGGAGCATTGGGCGCTAATTATCCCTGGGTCATCAGAAATATTAAGCAATTAACACCTAAGCCGCTGGAAGTTAGCTGCGCAATTGGCGATGCACCGAACCTCCCTGGCACAATATCGCTTGCAGCTTTTGGCGCCGCAGCCCTAGGTGTTGACTATGTTAAGGTAGGCCTTTTTGGCGTAAAAACTGTTGAGGAAGCTGTTTTTCTACTCAAACAAGTAACGAAGGCTGTAAAAGACAGCAACTCAGCCGTAAAAGTCGTTGCTGCAGGCTACGCCGACGCCAAAAAAATCGGTGCAATCGACCCAACGCTTATTCCAGAAATTGCCCATCAAGCCTCCGCAGATATAGCGATGCTTGACACAGCGACAAAAAACGGAACAAACCTATTCACTTACCAAACTAGAACACAACTCAAGGGTTTCGTTGATGTAGCGCACTCGTTTGGTTTGCAGGCAGCGCTTGCGGGTTCACTCAGAAAGCAGGATATCCCCACAGTTTACAGTTTAGGGACAGACATAGCTGGTTTTAGAGGAGCCGCCTGCACCTGTAGCGACCGAAACAACGGCCACATAACAAAGGAGCTCGTTGCTGAACTGGTTGCGGCAGTCAAGCAGGCAGAGAAGGCTTAAACATGCAGCCTAAAGGAACACATGCACGAGACGTTATAGCTGAATTAAAAAGCCGTAATGAACAAAACAAGCGTTATACGAGTGGGCGAATTCTCTGCTCAATGTGTACATCGCCACATTCAGTCGCTAAAAAGGCATATCAGCAATTTTTTGAATCTAACCTCGGCGACCAAGCACTATTCCCGGCAGCCGCAGAAATTGAGCGGGAAGTAATCGCGCAATTAAGCGACCTGCTGCATGGAAAGGACGCCGCTGGTTTTGTAGTTTCAGGTGGTACAGAAGCAAACCTTCTTGCCCTCTTAGCCGCTAAAAATAAGACAAACCTAGCCCAACCAGAGGTAATTCTCCCAGACTCGGCTCATTTTTCTTTCACAAAAACCTGCAACTTAATCGGCCTAAAACCAGTATATGCCTCGCTCGACGGCAACTACAGAGTTAATCCCTCGATTGTTGAAAAGCTCATCAGCAAAAACACTGTCGCTATCGTAGGGACCGCAGGAACCGCCGAATTAGGCGCAGTCGACCCAATAGATGACCTTTCAAAAATAGCTTTGAGGTATAATGTGCATTTGCATGTTGACGCAGCATTCGGCGGCTTAATCATACCCTTTATAGAAAAAGCATTTGCATTTGATTTCAACCTAGAAGGCGTTGAGTCGATGACTGTGGACCCGCATAAGATGGGTATGGCTGCTATTCCAGCAGGGGGCATCCTCTTTCGCCGCAAAGAAATGCTTGGCTACCTGAAGACCGAGACACCTTATCTCGCCGACAATTGCCATTACACTTTCGTAGGTACCAGAAGTGGCGCCTCAGCTGCATCCGCATGGGCGGTATTCAAAACTTTAGGCGTTGAGGGCTACACAAGAATTGTTAGCAAATGTATAAAAAATGCTCATGTTCTCGCCAGAGGATTAGAAAAAATCGGTTATACCCTGCTATGTGAACCTCAGCTAAACATAGTCGCCTTCAAGGCAAAAAACACTAAACAGCTATCAGAGACGCTTTGGCGGAAAGGCTGGTATGTCTCCTACATCCCACGTTATGACTGTATCAGAGTGGTAGTTATGCCCCATGTCAAGCGCAGGCATATTTCTGCTTTTTTGGCTGATTTAGCGACGTAAAGATTTAACTGTGTTTTTCACTGTTTGCTTTTGAAGGTAAAGATTTGAGGATACTCGTCTACGAATATGCTTCAGGTGGTGGCTACGCGCAGCAGGCTATTCCTCCGACTATTTTAGCTGAAGGGTACGCGATGCTTCGATGCGTCACCACAGATTTAACGGCTGCGGGGCATCAGGTGACGGTTCCGCTGGATGAGCGCATATCCCAAGTCAATTCACCTCTCGACATTCATCGAGCGTTTTCTGTTTCTGCTATGGATGAGCCTCAAAAAATCCTACTAGACTCCGCCAAAAACTGCGACGCTATCCTGATAATCGCTCCAGAAACAGAACAAACACTCCAAAAACTCGTAGAAACAGTTGAGAGAACAAGCAAAATTTCGCTTAATTGCACTTCTGAGGGTATATTGGCTATCTCAGGAAAAGCCGCTTTAAGCGATTGGCTGGAAAAAAACGGGTATACTACACCAAAAACGCTGCTGCTGAGCAAAAGCGATGAGGTAATTAGCCTTCAAGCAGCAATAACCAGCCAACTAAGCTATCCGGTCGTATTCAAACCCGTTGATGGCACAAGCTGCTCGGCGATAAGCCTTGTCAAAAAAGAAGAAGAAATAGGCGCGGCAATTGAAAAAATAAAGCATCAGTCAGTAAATTCAGAGTTTATTGTTCAAGAGTACATTGATGGCTTAGCGGCCAGCGTTAGCGTCGTCTCAAACGGTGAAAAAGCCGTTGCCATCAGCCTCAACAAGCAGCAGGTTACCCTCGCCGCGGCTGAAGACGAATCCTGCTACATCGGCGGCTGTGTCCCACTGGATCATCAGCTTAAGGTTAGAGCACTATCTTTAGCAGAGCATTTAGTTGAAGCGTTTGCGGGTCTTCGGGGCTACATCGGAGTTGATGTTATTTTGGCAGATGACAACGTCTATGTTGTTGATGTTAATCCTCGTTTGACAACATCCTATGTTGGGTTACATGCAGCATGCCGCCTTAACATTGCTCAGGCACTGGTGAACGCAGTTACTGAATCCAAATTGCCCGAAAAATGCACCTTCTCGTCGGTTGCTTTCTTCGCTAAGCATGAAACTAGAAAACCGACGGCGACGGAGTTCTTAAAAGCAGTAAAACAGGAGGCAGTGGTTTGCCCGCCTTTCCCGCTGGAAGAAACCAATACTGCTACTGCTCTGCTGTTAGGCAAGGGAGATAGTTTGCAGGATGCTTATCTGCGGCTAGAAGAAGCTAAAAAGAGCCTTAACAGCATTACTGGTTAGGAATCATCATGATTACCGTGATAGGCTACGATGTGGGCGGCGCAAATACAAAAGCGGCCCTGCTACAAATAGACGATGGCAAAGCATCCATCAAGGTAGCCTCACAGTATTTCCCGATTTGGAAGACGCCTCACCTGCTGCCACAGGTGCTTTTATCATTAAATAAGCAGCTAGGCGCGGGTGATCTTGATGCGATTGGTGTAACTATGACCGCTGAATTATCCGACGCATACCAGACAAAACGGGAAGGAGTAATCCATATCCTCGGTTCCGTCCAAAAAGCTTACCCAAACAGCAGCACATATGTCTTAAACTCAGATGCCCAGCTACTCTCCACAGAGGACGCAGAGAATAATCATCTTTATGTTTCATCGGCTAATTGGGCTGCGACAGGATGGTTAATTGCTAAACATCTAAAAAACGCCGTAGTAATCGACGTAGGAAGTACCAGCACAAGCATAATCCCCATCGTTAACGGAAAAATCGCGGCTAAGGGCAAAACCGATCTAGAAAAACTCCTATTCGGCGAACTTGTTTACACTGGTAGCTTGCGCACAAACATCGCCGCCATCGTCCATTCAGTGCCTATCAGAGGTGGGGTTACGGGTGTTTCTTCGGAGCTTTTTGCCACCTCAGGCGACGTTCACTTGATCCTGGGGCACATCTCAGCTGCCGATTTTTCGGCTGAAACCGCAGACGGCCGCGGCAAAACAGATTTAGAAGCAAAAGCCCGGCTATCACGTGTAATATGTGCAGATGTAGAAATGCTGACTGACCAAGAAATCCTAGAACTAGCGCGATACATCTACAATCAGCAAATAAAGCAGGTCGTGGATCGCTTAAGCAGAGTATACAGAAGTACTAAGGAGTTAACTGCTGAAAATTTACCGATTGTTGTTACGGGGTTAGGTAAGGACTTTCTTGCCCGAAAAGCAGCAGAATCAATCGGCGTCGACAGGGTTGTTGATTTAGCCGAGGTTTTACCCTCTGAGGCAGTATTAGCTACTCCTGCAGTCGGAGTCGCCTTTATGGCTGCCTCTAAAATTTTAAAGGAGCCTATCAGATGGCCTTAACGGTGCTTAAAGTCGGCGGCAGTTTGTCCTCCGAACCCAAGAAATTACGGTGCTTGATGGCAAGGCTGGCTGAGATTGCGAAAACTCATCGGTTAGTGGTTGTTCCAGGTGGCGGAGACTTCGCTGATACAGTCCGCAGATTAGATAAACAGTTCACTTTGGATAGGCATGTTTCTCACAGAATGGCGATTTTGGCTATGGATCAATACGGTCTTCTCCTGTCTGACCTGTCTACTGGTTCCGTGGTGGTCCGCCAGTTTGATCAGGCTCTAGCTGCCTGCGATTCGGGTAATTTGGCGATTTTTTTGCCCTCACGGTTCATGTTTGAGGAGGATCCGCTTGAGAACTCCTGGGCAGTCACTTCCGATTCCATCGCGCTCTGCATTGCCTTGCGGCTTGGGGCAGAGCGAGTCCTGTTTGTAACGGATGTAGACGGCGTCTACACGGCTAATCCCAAAAATGAGAAAAACGCCCAGTTGCTCAAAGAGGTTTCAATCGAGGCCTTAACTGATCTTAAAATGCGCACGAGTATTGATTCGGTTGTGCCCCGGTTGCTAAAGAAGTGGCCCATTGAATGCGTGGTAGTTAACGGATTCTACTCTGAACGCGTGGAACGGCTACTTGACGGTACAGACGCTGTCTCTACTCTTATATCCGCCGGAAAGCCATGACTGTTTGAATTTACAGCTTTAATATCTAAACCTAATATTTGCTGTAGTTCTAACCATTTTTTTAAAAAAGTCCTGCCTTTAGCGGTGATGGTAAATTTGGGTTGACCGCATCCTTCGCCGTCTTGCAACAGCCACTGACGCTTCACAAGCTGCATAATGGAGCTCTGCAAAACCTCGTATGATACACTTGTATGACACCTTATGAACGTCTTAGTATGCGGCGTCTTGCAGATCGACAGTATTTCAGCTAATACCTCTATGCGGTCCCGTTTACGACTCAAAAAAGAAAATACTCCTTACCCAAACAGATTGGCTTTAATTTAGCAATTAAACGTTTGTTGTAACAACAAGGCACCCACAGAATGATTAGCGATGAAAAAATGAAAAAAAGAAAATATGGAAGTAAACAGTTTTAGATCTTTTTCTTATCTAGGACTTCACGGAAAGTCTTACCGCAGCAATCATAGAGTGCAATGGTAAGTTGTGTGCGTTTTCCTTTCTTGTCTGGTTTACCAGCCATCTTCCATGTTTTCTTCGCTGTTTTTACTTCTTTTCCACAAGTGGGACATTTTGCCATGGATATTTTCCTCTGGTCATGGTGTATCATAGTTATATGTTTAAAACACTTTCGATAACTCGCTTCAAAAAAGGCTAAAACGAAGCGTTTTTATGGGTGAATATGAGTAAAACAAGGTTTTTTTATGTTAGCAAGCGTGCAATTAACGTATCATTTGCGGGGCACCATCAAGTAATATTAGTTTAATCTGTGTAGTGTTTGAGTAACATGTCGATTGTTGGTTTAGATTTAGCAGGTGTTGAAACTCGGCCTACGGGTTTCTGTGTGCTTCAAGGCATGATTACAAAGACATGTAACCTCTACAGCGACCAAGAAATAATCGAAAAAACAGTCCAAGCCCACCCTAAAGTGATACTAATCGATGCTCCACTTAGCTTGCCGCCGGAACGGAAATCGCTTGAGGAACGAACCGGCAACCATCTGCGTGACAGCGACAGGGCACTCTTGAAGATGGGCATAAAAATTTTTCCAGTTACACTGGGGCCAATGCGTAAACTGACTGCTCGGGGGATAAAGATGCGCGAAACCTTCGAAGCGATGGGTTATTTGGTGCTTGAGGCTTACCCGGGTGGCGCTCAGGACGTTTTGGGTATACCGCGGAAGCATCAGGGTGTCGAGAAGCTCAGAGCGGGGTTGGCGGCTTTAGGCCTTGACGGATTAAAGCCTGTTTCTAGCGACCATGAATTGGATGCTGCAACAATCGCTTACGTTGGAAAGCTGTACTTAGAAGGCCAAACTGTGACATATGGTGACCCTAAACTGGGTATTGTTATGCCAAAAAAGAGAAATTAAAGCAGCAGATATGTTCCTATATTCAGGCTATTGCTCTTCCAGTTTGAAAACGTTGTTTTCCCCGACGGTGTAGGTTTCAACTGTAAGGGCCATGGGCGATGCTTTAAAGAGCAAACAGCGGACGTCACAAGCGAAGAAAGCCAAAGCATCGAAAATAAAAGATTCATAAAGTTAATGTTATGGTGCCGAGGGCAGGGTTTGAACATGCGACAACTCGGTCTTCAGCCGAGCGCTCTCCCAGGCTGAGCTACCTCGGCACACAG
>Ga0123335_1001662_pt1 | contig 35329 bp, 39 predicted proteins | sample BiotimSIPDNA_2_FD_89707 | JGI IMG/M metagenome (GOLD analysis project Ga0123335, IMG submission 89707) | Anaerobic biogas reactor microbial communites from Washington, USA - Biogas_R2 time_0 SIP DNA | ecosystem: Engineered > Bioreactor > Anaerobic > Unclassified | place: Washington, USA... | reverse complement strand
TGGGTATAGAGTTGAGCTCAAAGATCAGATAAGCGGTTTTGAATGGTCAATTCTTGTAGAGTTAAAGAGCGACCAGGAAAAAATAAGGCACATAGTGTATAAAAACGGGTAAAAATTCAGGTAAATAAGGGGAGGGGAGGTGCTTCTGAGACGGGTAGTATGCTTTTTAGTTTTTGAAGTTACCGCTGCAGACCACGTACTGCACGCCGTCGCTTCCCGTGACCAGTTGGTAGTATGTTGTTTTATAGTAGAGATTTGTTTGGCCTATGTTGCTGTAAACGTAGTCTACCCAGCCTTTGCCGTTTGATAGGGCGCCTTGGATGATGTAGTCGCGGAATGGGGTTCCGGCGACGTCTGTTTTGCCATGGAAATTAACACCGACGAGTAAGATGTTGTCTGCGTGCGCTACCATGGTGGCGTTTGTGTCATAGGCGAACACGTAGAGACTCGTGTATTGGGTGCTCTTGTATGGCGATTCGCCTGCATTTATGTGCAGGAAGGCGTCGGTGGCGTTCTGCCGTATTGCATCCGCGGTTTGCTCTACGAGCGCAACTACTTGGCTGTTGCTGAACGTCTGCTTGGCGTAGCCGACTCCTAGATTGCGGTATATGATTCGCTCGTACTCGCTGAAGCCCTGCGCATCTTTTTGGTTTCTCACTGCTTCTATGGCATGCTGGAAGGCGTCAATAAGCAAGTTGGGGACGTTTCTGCTGAAGATAAAGTAAACCTCTTTTTCGCCGATAGTATACAGTTGCTCAAACTGTTTTGTATCCAAACCTGCGCTGTTAATCTCATAATGCCCAGTCAATTCCCCAACCGCCCAAACGTCGATCTGGTCGTTCTGAAGCATCTGAAGCAACTCTGCAGGGGTCGACGCTAAAACGATATTTGAGGAATCAACACCCTGACCGACCAAGAGATCATATTCTATGGTATGATTTACTGTGCCGATTCGGTACATGTTCAAGTCCTCAACGGAAGCTATTGAGAGGTTACTGTCCACTTCAGAGTAAACGACGAAGGTCACTTTGGAGAATGGTCCAACCCAGTTGTAGTTTGGTTCACGTTCAGGTGTACGAACGATAGAGAAGAGGCAGGTGCTGCTGTCCTGTTGTGCTTGCTGGAAACCTTCCACTAAGGGAACAACCTTGACGTTAGGCGCCGCTTTTACGCCTGAGCGGCTGAAGATCGACTGCAGTATCTCCACTGAAATCCCAGTTGCTTCGCCGTGTTCGCCTTGATAGTTGAATGGGGTATATTCCTCAGTCAGGTAATTTAAGTGGGCAAATCCTATTGCGGGGATATACTGGCCTAAAATCATGTCATGTGTACTGAAGCCTCTGTTGTCTTTCTCGTTTTTTAGCTCGTTAATAGCAGCTTGAAAAGCGTTAACAGTTGAATCCGGAGTGCCTATACTAAAAGCGTAATACAAGTCAACCTGCTTAAGCCGGTACACAACGTTAAAGGCATAGTAGTTCCCGGTTTCCTCTTTAGTTATGTGGCGGCCTACTTCTTCGGGGTAACACCACAAGTCAATAGTACCGTGGGCGAGTTTCTCGATTAGCACTTCGGCGCTGGTTTCATTTACTAAATGGCTTCTATCAACTCCTGCCGCAAGTAAAAGCGGTATAGCTGCGTCGTCGGTGATAACTCCGATTCTGTAGTTCTTCAGCTCGACGGTGTTGTTGACTGCGGTTGTTGTGTCCCACCCAGCAAACAATGCATATTGATAGGTGCAGATTGGTCCAGCCCACTTGAAGAGGTTCTCTCGCTCGGGCAACCGCACAGTTGAGAATAGCACCGTGTTGTTTTGAGTTAAGGCTTCTTGGTAGCCATCTGTCCATGCTGTAAGATTGATTTGGCGGGGGGTTGCTTGAGCGCCGAGTTTCTGAGTGATCGCCGAGAGCAGCTCGACTGAGACGCCTTTGATTTGGCCGTTCTCTATGTAATTGTAGGGTGGATACTGTTCAGTGTAGTATCTTAACTGCGCTAAATCATTGGGGTTTATGGAGCTTATCTGCGGTTCGAAGAAGTTTATACTGCAGACTGCTGATACACATGAAATGAAGACTATGACAATCGCTGTGAATCCAATGGTTGTTTGGCGGTTACTATTCATAGACAAAATATGGAGCGGTTCCTTAAAGCATCTTTCCAAAAATCAATTCCTGAGTGGTAAAAATCGGGTTAGCTGACGGCAAGTTCTGAATTATCGACACGCCGAAAAGTATTCAGAAATGGAATATTGGTTGTTGGAATGGTAGTTGGGTGTCAGCAAGCCATTTAAACAATCATCAAACACCACTGGTCAGTGAACTATACGTTCAATAATCTAGGTACCACCACCGCTCCCGCCACCTCCGCCGCCAACAAGCAAGTCAAAAGGGAAAATTAAAGCGTCCACCATCATTCCAGTCGTGATCCTCATCGGATGCGTCATTGGGGCATTCTACTTCTCAGGATTCTTCGACAACATCTCAAATCCGCTAAACCCAAATTCAGGCACCTTGACGCCTACAAGAAACATTATCGGAACATGGAAAACCACTTTTCCAACAGAATTCACCATAGCCACAGACTACGAAGACTTCGTAACGCTAAAAGACGTGGGCACAGAAAACCGAACCATGACTTGGACTATAACTGCAACAGATGACGAAAACGTGGTCTACGTTAACGTTGAATTCGCCGTCACCAGCCGGGAGCTTCCAACAGGATCAGGCTATATCTCTGACATTTCACCCATGATGCTAACAGGCATAGTCAACGGCACACAGTTAACGCTGACCAAGGACGATCAAGGCCCAATAGACCAGATCGGCTCCGTCGGAGTCTTTACTTTCACGTCAACGCAGATGCAGGGCACATGGCATGACCACTGGGAAGGTGTCTGGAGCCAGAATGTGTACACAGCCACCAACGGCTTAAAGCTGATGAAGCAGTAAGCACCCTTTTTTACTTCACTTTTTTATTTATCGTCCAGCAAGTTATCAATAGGCGATGTACGTGGACACTGACCAGTTAGCAGCAGTAAAAAAAGACGAGGTACCTGAACAAGCAAAAAACTTGACGCCTATCGATGTGGAATTCCTCGTCGAGACGCTAAAGGAGAAAGACGATAAACTCCGCTACAATGCGTTTCTGCTGCTTCAAGCGCACTCAAAAAACTCCAGCGCTGTTTACACTCACTGGAATAAGCTTGCAGAGAAACTTGATAGCGATAACTCGTATCAGCGCAGTTTGGGCGTAATGCTTTTGGCGGAGAACGTCCGCTGGGACACAGAAAGCAAATTCGCCGGTATCATAGACAAGTTTCTAGCTTGCTGCTTGGATGAGAAGTTCATAACTGCAAGGCAAACCATACAGGTATTAGCAGTCATCAGTAAAGCTACAGACAAGTATAACGCGACATTCGCTAAGGTTTTGGCTGAACTTGACTTATCTAAGTACAAGGAGAATCAGCAGTCGCTTCTCAAACGCGACATCGCAGCAGTACAGAAGTTACTGCCAAAGTAGGACTCAAGCGCAGTTAAGGGTCGATATGCTTAAACGCCGATTACACTAAATAGAGGCAGGGGAGCAGCATATGTCAGAATCTGAATACATTCTAAGACAGGAAGCAGGGGTAAAATCACATGAGTCCGAGTCGCCGCCGACAGTAGGGTTAAAGGCAGGCGCATTCGCCGACTTAGGATCACTCATTTTAACGAACAAGCGCCTTGTCTTCATCGACAAAGGCGGAGCTGAGCGTGCGGCTGCTTGGGCGGTTGGCGGAGTATTCGCTGCGCAAGCCATTGAGAACAGTGCTTCCAAAGCTGAACTTGACGAACTCTCAAGCCAAAAAGACAGCGTCGCTATACCGCTACAGAACATAATCCGTATTGAAGCCGGAAAGAAGATGGGACAATCATTTGTCCGAGTGGATAGCGCTGGCAGCCCAAAACCGGTTCACGCATTTGTAGTCGCCGGAGGAACCAATAACCAAAGCTGGGTAGCGGCGATAAATCAGGCTAAAGCGTCAACACAATATCCGCAGACGCCACAGGCAGCGGCCTATGTACCTCAGCAGGTACAGCAGCCAATGGTTCAGCAGCAGACAAGTCTGGGCAAAACCTGCCAGAGCTGCGGCACAACAGGCTTACAGGGCATGTTCTGTACTTCATGCGGCTCACCACTGAGCCAAATGCAAACTCGGATGCCACCGCCACCTCCGCCACAGACGCAGACGCCTATGTGTCCTTACTGTGGAAGCCAAATACGTTACATTCAGCAGTATCAGCGCTGGTACTGTGATAAAGAGAAAAGATATGTTTAGGAATTTAGCGGTTGATTTGAGCCGTTAAATGTGAAGGGGAAGCTTATTACTTTCCTGTTTTTTCTTCATGCTTCTTCTTTTTAGCTGCGTTCTTTTTTGCTAATGAAGGCATAGATTGTTCCTCTGCTAGATGTGCTTATGCAGTGATACCTAAAAGCTTAGTGCCTAAATAGCAGTCTGGCAGGCGGTTTTAAGCTTATATAACTGATGCCATAAATGTTGGAAGCATGGGAAGTTTGGTGGATTAGGGGAGACTAAGGTTGGATGAGGTTTTAGATTTACTGGATAAAACAACTAAACGAATACAGAAAACTGCGGAAGAAACCAAAGAGACAAGTAGAAAACAAAATGAGGTTTATGAACAGCTTTCACAGTCAACTGAAACGTCACAGGAACAGAAAATCAAGGCGTTCATCACTAAAACCATGGAGCTAAACAGGCTGGAGCGGATTAATTCCCAGTTAAGCTTGATGTATATGCTTCAGATTTTCGCTTTCAAAGTTAAGGTTCTTGAGGTTTCAGTTGATACAATCAAGGAGCAACTCGTCAAGTCAGACGTTCTGCAGAACGGCATGGAGCTTGAAGACATCAAGAAAAATATTGATACATTAAAGATTCTCATCGAAGCACAGTACGAGTCGATGAAGGAAATCAACGACACACAGAACCGAAACCTCGGCTACATACATTAAAAATTTTTTAAAAATAATAAAAAGGGCTTGGCTGTTCAACCACTTGAATGGTTGAAGCCTAACTTTTTTGATCTTACCTGCTTAGAAGAGCTTTTCCCAGCTTGTGACTAGGTCGAGGACTTCTTGGCCTGCTTTGCCGCCGTAGCTCTTTAGACGCTCGCGAGTGTCTTTCTCTGCAATGCATTTCTTTTGGAATTCTTGCATCTGTGCTGCTTTGTCTGTGAGGTACAGTAAGCCATCAACGCCTGCGCGTGCCATGCGGACTGATACTGTTAAGATTTCTCTTGTGGTTGGTGTTTCTGCTGGGTCGTCGCCGGGGCCGATAACGTAGAGTGCAATGTTTAGTTTAGTGTCTTTGAAGAGTTTCTTGAAGTTGCGTGTGAGCATTTCCCAGTACCAGGGTGTAGCGTAGTTCTTGCTGAACATGACTACGAACATTTCTGTTGTGAGTGGGAGCAAGTCGTCGAAGTAGACGCCGAATCTTTCATAGTTTGTGACTGGGTCTGGTAGGATGCCGATGTAGAGTGGTTTTTTGGCTTTGTTGATTACGCGGTCGCTTGTTGCTGCCATGTAGTCTGAGACTTCTTTGCGTCTCCATTCATACCATGATAAGCCGCTTTTTCTGTGTAGTTCTTTGCATCGTGGGCAGGTGCAGTGGCCGTGTTCAGCGAAGTGGATGCTGTTTAGCCAGACACCTTGGCTTTTGCGTGCGGTGTCTTCCATATAGTCGAGTTGTTCTGCTCTGTGTTCTGGTTGTGTTTGGCAGAGTACTTCCCAGCGTACGTTGTAGTTGTCGTTGGTTCTCCATGCTGGGCCAAGGTCTGATTGGCTGATCCAGTCTGGGTGGAGGCGTGCTGCGACGTTGTCACCGAAAATTGCGACGTTGCTGTACATATCAGGTTTTGGGGGTAATCGTCTTCCGACTTCGGGCTTGGTGCGGAAAAGGTCAAAGTCGAAGCCTGGAACTTTCTTTGCTTCAAACATGTATGTGCCGAATTTCATTTCCTACTACCTTTTAAGGAACTCAAATCGTTTGGCGCTGTTATAAAGTTTTGCATAAACACTTTTTTCGTGGTTTCTAAGCCTAAAATGCTGTTTAGGGGATGCTTAAGATTCAGCAACATATGGGCATATTTTCCAGAAAGAATGGGATTTTTGATTTATGGCTACATTGCAGATTTAATTCGGGGTTTTATTATGGTTTTAAGCATAATTAGGGGAGTTATACTTGAGTTGCGATTTTTTTTCAGAACCCCCTTATTTATAGACTCAATGGATAAAGAGACAAATTAATCGGCGTATGCGTTTGTTGGTTCTTGGTTGCAGAATATATGCGGTTGCTGATGCAGATGCTTGGCTGATAGGCGTCTCTGCCGAAGACCAACAATCGTAAGATAAGAAAGAAGCTTTGTTGCTCTCAGCAGACCCCCTCCCCTTATATAAAGAAAGAAGCAGATAAGTAATCGGGCGACTAAGATGAACATCCGCGAAACGACTAATCTGGACATAGAGGATATCCTGCTGGTAGAGAGGGCCGCTTTCAAAAGGGAAGGCGAAGCAATGCTAACACGGAACTTGTTAGTTGACCCAACCGCTAAACCCATACTTTCCCTCTTGGCATACAACGAAACGCAGCCAATCGGGCACATCTTATTCACAAAAGCCACCATTATAACCGCACCCCACATCAAAGCATCAATGCTCGCGCCATTAGCCGTAGTCCCGCAATACCAAAAGCAGGGCGTCGGCGGCGCATTAATCAAAAAAGGCCTGCAGCTTCAATCCCAGTCAGGCATAGAGCTGGTGTTTGTACTTGGACACATCGAATATTACCCAAAGTATGGCTTCACTCCAGCCGCAAAACTCGGGTTCGAACCCACCTACCCGATACCCAATGAAGTCGCAGATGCATGGATGGTACAGGCGCTAAAACCCGGCATCATCGGGGCAGTATCGGGTAAAGTGATGGGCTGCGATGCTATGAATCGACCGGAAAACTGGCGGGAATAACTGAATTCTGCTGCGCTTCGGAGTACTCTTAGCCCCTGTAAAAAGCAACTAAAAGAGAAGAACCTATGCACTCAAAGCAAGGCTTCTCTCCACTATTTTTAAGGCTAAAAAATGAGTCTGCCCAGCCTCAGCAGAGCTTACCACCCCCCACATGGGTAAGATGCTGAGGCACGGGTTGGTTGTTTTTAGTGTTAGGCAGTTTAAGATACTGCCTGGACGTTTGATTCGCGGTAGTACATTGCTTGTGCAGTGTAGAGTGTGATGCTGCAGGTTAGGCCGATGTCGTTGATTGTGATAGAGTCAGGATTAATGATGTAGACCATCATTGTGTAGCCTGAGCGTAGGACTAAGTCGTTGCTTGCTAGCGTGAAGTCGTATGTTGTGGATCCGAATTCTACTTGGTTGTCAGCTGGATCAGTGGCAGTCAGGTTAAAGTTAGAGACATATGGCATGTCTGCAGATACGGAGTCAGTTGTAACACAGAATAGCACCTTCTTGTTTGTGGTGTCATCGTTCCAACTGCATTCCTGTCCTCTGACAGCCAGTTTATCGATGACGATATCTCGACCACCCGTGTTAATGACCATTAATGTTCCTTGAGCATAGCTCTCGGTTTCTGGCAGAGCGGTTGAGTTGTGATATAGGTGCTGTTTTGTCAGCGCAAGCGATTCTTCCTGTACGCGTGTGCTGACGACGTTAATTGCAAAGTATGTGACTACGCTTGCGAGTAGCACAGATATAACTAGTATGATTAGCGTAGTGACTACTGTGCTGAGTGCCCAGCGATTCTTCAATACACGTTTTAGTGTATGATTTATTTCGAAAGTTTTGGTTCTTTGTTTGTTGTGCAATGTAGTCAAGTCCTTTGTGTACTGTATCGCAATACTCAATATAATACGTTATGTCTGCTGAATAAGTAATAGCAATACATACCCCTGAGCACTAATTTGACCCATGTAAAATCTAGACCTACCCGTCTCGAAGTGACCTCCCCCTCCCTTATATAAAGCAGCCAACACAGTACCATAGCAATGACAGCCCAGCAGAGTCAGCCCGACGTAGTGGTGATCGGAGGCGGACCCGTCGGTTCATACGGAGCCCTCCACCTCGCCAAAAAAGGCGTATCCGTAACGGTCTACGAAGAGCATCCAGAAATCGGCGTACCCTCCCATTGTGCAGGACACATAAGCATCCGCAGCCTCAGAAGCATGGGACTCTATCCCCTGCCGGACGGCATAATCGAGAACAACTTCTCGGTAGCCAACTTTTACTCGCCGCAGGGCACAAAATTCTCTCTACACCTTGCCTGCCCAGTAACGACAGCGATAAACCGCGCCAAATTCGACCAGTATCTTGCAGCGCAGGCCAAAGATGCCGGGGTAGAGTTCAAGATGAGCACCCGCGTGGAATCGCTGCTCAAGCAGAATGGCTGCGTCAAAGGCATCAGTGTAAAGGGGGCTGACGGCTCAAAGGCGGATGTTAACTCGAAAGTAGTGTTCGACGCCGAAGGCATTTCTTCCCGTTTACTTCGACAAGCTGGACTGCGCACCCTCAACCCCCGTGGCTTAGTGTATGCTGTCGAAACCGAAATAGAAGGCGTCCAAGACATAGAGATGGACGCAGTGGAAGTCTACTTCGGCAAAAACATTGCACCCGGATTCTACGGTTGGCTTATCCCGCGGCCTGACGGATCCGCTAAACTCGGCTTAGCCACCAACAGAGGTGACCCCAGAGCGTACCTCAAGCGCTTAATGACCAAGCATCTCGTAGCTTCCAAGCAGCTTGCCAGAGCTAAAATTTTAACCGCGGGCTATCATGCCATCTCGCTGGCGGGGCCAATCGGCAGAGTCTACGCAGGGGGTTTTATGGCGATGGGCGACTGCGCCTCACAGGTGAAACCAACCACAGGCGGAGGCGTCATCTTTGGGTTAACCTGCGCAAGAGAAGCAGCCAAAATAGCAGCACAAACAATCCAGAACGGGGACGTCTCAGCTAATGCACTACAGCCCTACCAGAAACGCTGTGATGAACTTCTGAACTTTGACATCCGCACAATGCTCAGGCTGCGACGATTTATCAATTCGCTTTCGGATGAGAAACTCGACGAGATGCTAAGGGTCGTTGGAAAATTTGGAGTGGACAAGGCACTTAGTGGCGTTGATGAGATTGACTATCAGGGTAAGATGCTGATGTCGGTTGCGGGGAAACCTTCGATGTGGGCTGCGCTTGCATACTTTGGGCTGTTGTACCTGGGTAGCCATTAAAAGAAAGTGAAGGTTGGATTATGGCTGTGCTACTAGCCAATCCATTGCTTGAGCGCGGGTTGCAAAGCTTGTGATTTTTCTTCCTGCGCTGTTGCCGACGTTGAACGCTATGAGATTAATCATTTTGTTGTCTGCTACAATAGCTGATGCCTTTACGTAGGGTGTGTTTTTCTTTGCAAACTCCATTACTGCGTCGATTGTCTCAGTTGCAATCTCTATTCCTGATACGTCGGTGATTATTAGGGCGCTTTTAGGTGCCATCATGGCGATTTCTTTTTGTGCTTCATCTATTCTTTTGATTATTTCAACTGGTTTCTGGCTGCTTAGATCCACGACCAGCACTGTTTTTGTTTTATAACTTATTTTTAGTATTGCAGTCATGTGTATTCAACTTTCGACTATTTTGTCTTCATAGTATAATATAGGTTGCGAATATTGAATCAGAAGTATTACTATAGATCAATTGATAATAATCGATAGTCTATATTGCCAATTAACAACCACAAACCTGTAAAAGTTAAAAGCTATCCCGCACTAATCACAGCCATACACTAACAAGAGCACAAAAAAATGTCAGACCGATTCGAATACAAGCAAGTCATAGTCTTCCGCACCGACCTACAGATGGGCAAAGGCAAAATCGCAGCACAAGCAGGCCACGCAGCCATCTCCGCAGCCCAAGACGCCTACGTTCACCACAAGAAATGGTGGGACGCATGGATGTATGAAGGCCAAAAAAAAGTCGCGCTCAAAGTCCAGACAGAGAAGGAACTCTGCGAACTCGAAGAAGCCGCAGAAGACTTAGGTTTACCCCACGCGCTCATTATCGATGCGGGTCTAACTCAGATTCCAGAGGGGTCAATCACCTGTTTAGGTATCGGTCCTGCTCCAATTGAGAAAATCGATCGGTTGACACGCGAATTAAAACTATTGTAGGCGATTTTGTTTGCCTATTCCTGAAGTTGACAGAATCCTCGGTATGCACACGTACGCCACAGAAACCGAGGGATTAGGCGGCGTCATCAAGGAGTCGGCGGATGACTTCGTAGTTGAAGAAATGCTTGTGGATGGATCAAAAGCCAGCGTTACAGGCGCCGTACCCAGCCGCGCTATTGGTTCCTCGGCGCAGAAGCAGAGGTTCCTGCTTTGCCTGATGATTAAGCGCAACTGGGACACATTTATAGCAACAAAGAACGTCGCCAAAGCGTTAGGTATCGACCAGGGTAGAGTGCAGTTCGCCGGCATAAAGGACGCCCGAGCCGTAACAGCCCAGCACATAACCATAGAGAACGTCCCAGCAGAAGACGCAGCTAAAATCGATATCAAAAATGTAAAGGTTACACCGATTGGGTACATACGAGAGATGCTTTCGCTGTTCTACCTCTTAGGAAACAACTTTACGATAACAGCCACAAAAGTAGATGCCCCCGAATCGGTTGTCCAAGAGCGGGTTCAGCAAACAATACAAGAATTAAATGCAATCGGCGGCATACCCAACTATTTCGGGCACCAACGCTTCGGAACCACCAGACCAGTAACACACCTTGTCGGCAGAGCCCTCAGCCAAGGCAGATTCGAGGACGCCGCGATGCTGTTCCTCGCCAACCCCGGCCCATACGAACATCCCCAATCACGGCAGGTCCGCCAGCAACTACAGGACGCCCATGACTTCAAATGGGCTGCAGAAAACTATCCCAGCCAGCTGCGCTTTGAACGCATGATGCTTATGCACTTAGCGGAGCATCCAACAGACTATGTTGGCGCTTTCAGGCGGCTGCCGGAGAAGCTTCTGGCGCTGTTTGTTCAGGCGCATCAATCCTACCTCTTCAACCGCTTCCTGAGCGAGCGGCTGAAACTTGGTTTACCGCTTAATGAGGCTGTGGTGGGTGATTTTGTGGTTGGGGTTGAGCGGTCGGGGCTGCCATTAACTACAATGGAGAAAGCTGTGACGGATGCGAATTTGGCGCAGGTTAATGCTTCGGTTAAGGCGGGGAAAATGCGGGTGGCGCTACCGATTTATGGGTTCCGTCAGAGGTTATCTGGCGGCGTCATGGGTGAAATGGAACGGGAAGTTCTCAACTCAGAGAGTGTCAACGATGGCCCAGTACGGCTAAATGAGCTTTCACGTGTCGGCGGTAAAGGCGGCTTACGCACCGCGCTTGCGCCAGTAAAAGACTTTAAACTCTTATCAACCGCTGATGCTAAACTTCAAGTCAGTTTTATGCTGTTCCGCGGCTGCTACGCAACTATTCTACTCCGCGAAATCATAAAGCCTCAGAACCCTGCAACCTCTGGCTTCTAAAATCTGCGTAAACCCTGATAAGGCAGACTTTGATTAGGTATCTTGTGAGTCTGCTTTTTTATGGAACACCCATCACATGATGAGCCGCCGCACTGCGTTATACCGCTGCATAAACCTTCAATCAAAGAATTCATTTTCTTCTTCGCAAGCGGTATATTGGTAAGCATACCCTTCGCAGCCTTCTTTGAATCAGCCTTTCCAAACACTGCTCTATTCGCATTGCTACTAATTGTTGTAGGTGCACCCTTCATTGAGGAGATAGCGAAGGTGTTTCCGCTATTCTACCGACACGGCGAAACCGAACGTTCAATCGTTACACTGGGGCTACTGATAGGCCTCGGATTTGGCATAGCAGAATTCTTCCAGTACATAGTAATTGTAGGCACACCGCCAATCGCAAGAATCCCAGGCATAATCTTCCACGCTTCAAGCACCACTATAACCGCGTATGGAATAGCCAAAAAACGTCCACTTCCCTACTATCTGACCGCGGTTTTTCTGCATTTTGCAAATAACTTCTTGGCAGTTACAGGCGCCCTCTTAAGCGCTTTAACCGCGCTGCTGGTACTAATCGTAACCTTCCTACTTGCATGGCGATACTGGCATAGGGCAAAAAAAGACTTGATAGTGACTTAAGTGACCTTATCGGTTCGGGCTAAATCGCGCAGCCGATTAACACCATCGATTTCCCGTATGAACCTCGCTACTGCTGCAGGTATAAGAGTAGTCCAACTGTCGTCTCTCACAATCTTTTCCCGCACCAGCGTGGAGTTGTAAGCTTTTCGGTCAAAGAAAGGCACGTCACAGACAGTGTAGCCTGCCTCCATGAACAATCTGCGCGTTAAGGGCTCGTTAGAGTAAACCACGTTAAAGCGGGGCGTGTAGCCTTCGACCGCTGACACCCAGAGCATATGTAGATGCACATCAGGCACCGGAACAATCCAGAGTTTATCCATATCCAAACCAGCCTCAGCTAAAGCCCCCCGGACCATAATTAGGCGCTCCCCAGCCGTGAAGGGGTTATGGCTGTTGTGGCTGTATTGAGCACTGCCGATAACAACAACTAATTCATCTACGCTTTTGAGCGCGTACTTTATTGCGTCTAAGTGCCCGTTATGGAACGGCTGGAATCTGCCGACGTAGATACCGCGATTTACTGGTATAGTTATCCCTGCTTTGAGGTTGCGTTTGGCTCATTTATGATTTGCGTAATCAACTTTAGGCTATCTTGGCTAAAATAGTCTCAACCGGAAACACACGCAACTGCCCACCGCAGACAGCCACCGTCTTGGGTTCAGTGTAGCCACGCTTTTCTCTTTTAAGAAAATCAAGCTTCACTTTCAATCCGCCCAACCCGTAACCGCCGAGCGAAAAATCAGATTTAACCACCCTGTGACATGGAACAGCGGGCGCAAAGAGGTTGCATGCCATAGCGTTGCCTACTGCACGCGGTCCGCCCCCTACTACCGCCGCTATCGCTCCATACGTAGTCACGTAACCGACTGGAACCGCCAACGTCGCCTGTATAACACAGTTAGTGTACGCCGTCAGGCGCGAGGTTGCAAGCGTGAGGGTTGCGTCTGTGTCTTTTCCGTCGTAGATAGCTCTGAGCGCTTCCAGCACCATTTCCGCTTCCTCTGTAGCTTCACGGCAAACTTGGAATGGCTCAGCAAACGGCAGATTATCCAGAATCGACTCTAAGACTTCCTGCGGGTCAGCGCGAAACGTTGTAACTATGATTTTGCCGTTTTCCAGTGCAGCAGCGAAGGTTACGCCATCGAAGGTTTTACTGTAAATTTCAATCATAATGCAACACTAGCCGATGGCGCTAAAAAGTTCCTATCTTGCAAAGAGATGTATATAGTGGGTTTTACGCATTTTTTGCATTTAAGTAGCCTACGCTCACTCAAAAAGTATGTCTCCTGACTTGTAATAAGGTTATAAGTAAGCTTAATACATTGTCTTGTGTATTAAAAACGGTCAGGCGAACAAATTATGGACGGAATTGGACCACTTACACCCACTTTACCTCAACTTAGACAAATTCCACTCATGCCACAAGTAGAAGCGGCACCACAGCAGCAACAGCAAGAGCCAAACAAAGCTCCAGACGGAATAAGCTGGATGCCGGGCGCAACCACCGTCGGCGTCGTCTTCAATGGCGGAGTCATCCTAGCCGCAGAAAAAAGAGTAACATACGGATCATTCATCATGAGCCGAGGCGGCAAAAAAGTCTTCAAAGTCACAGACCGCATCGGAGTAGCATGCGCAGGCCTAATCGGCGACATGCAAATCCTCGCACGTGAAATGGAGGCGCAGGCAAACCTCTACAGCATGGATACAGGCAGACCGATGAGCGTACGCAGCGCCTCAAAACTTATGGCAAACGTACTCTTCAACCGCCGCTATGCACCACTCATCACTCAAACAATCGTCGGCGGACTCGACGAGGAAGGCTCAACCATCTACGTCCTTGACGTTTTAGGCTCACTTATCCCGGATAAGTACGCGGCAGTCGGCAGCGGCACAGAAACAGCTATCGGCGTCATCGAAGAAGGCTTTAAAGATAACATGCCGCTTGAAGACGCAAAGAAGCTGGTAGTCCGTGCAGTTAAAGCAGCAATCAACCGCGACGCAATGAGCGGCGACGGACTCGACATAGTCGTCATCACAAAAGACGGCATAGTCGAAGAATCAACAAAATTCTAAAATCAACCCTTTCTTATACTATTTTTCAGTATTCATCCGTGTTAGCGGCTGACCCGCTAGAAGGCAAAAACATGTCGTTTGAATTAACCCAACAGGAAGGAGAATTCCTCGTCAAACTAGCCCGCCACACAGTAGAAAACTACCTCGAAACCGGCAAAATCAACAAGCCGCCAAAGGACACACCGCAGAAGCTGTTTGAGAAATGCGGAGTATTCGTAACCATAAACACCCAGCATGGCAACGAACGCGAGCTCCGCGGATGCATCGGCTACCCTTACCCCACAAACCCACTGGTCGAAGCTGTAATTAACTCCGCAATCAATGCCTCCACGCAGGATCCACGCTTCGAACCCATAACCCTCGAAGAACTCGACAACGTAGTCTTCGAAGTCAGCGTCCTAACCCCGCCCGAACAGGTTAAAACATCAAACCCCAAAGAGTACGTCAAAAGCATCAAAGTCGGCGAAGACGGCTTAATCATAGAACGCGGCTACCACAAAGGCCTACTGCTGCCTCAGGTGCCCATCGAGTGGGGCTGGCAGGAAGAAGAGTTCCTCTGCCAATGCTGCATGAAAGCCGGCCTGCCACCAGACAGTTGGCTAACCAAAGACACGAAAATCTACAAGTTCAGGGCCATAATATTTAACGAAGAATCACCCGGCGGCCCCATAAAGCGGTTGAGCCTCCAGAAACAGGCTTAGCACTTAAGGTTCTCTATTATCTCAACAGCTCTTTCTAATCCACTAAATTGCCCCGAGAACCTGCTTAGGGCTTCAGCGTTCTGCGTGTAAGTATCCAGTTCCAGCTCCATCTTTTCAACTGCCTTCTGCAGTTGCCGCTTATTCTTAGCGACGATGCAGCACTTCATCTTCTCAAGCTTCGCTGCGTTGCCCGCCTGCTCAGGCTGAGTCGGGATGCAGATGCTGGGTTTACCGTACTTGATTGTTTCAAAGCATGTTGCGTGCCCGCCGCTGAAAATCACGTATTTAGCGTTTTGCAGTGCTTGGCTGCGTTCCTCAAAGGTGAGCCAAGTGTGGAGTTCATAGTTGTTGATTTTGGCGGAAGTTTTCTTGCCGGGTGTGCCGAGGCTGATTATGCATTTGCCTTTCTCTTTAGAGAGCACCGGCAACATCGTATTAAGCAACTGTCCGCGGGTGCCGACTGGTCCGCTGACTGGAGCGAAAATATGGTTCTGTGCGCCACGTTCCGGTTTTGTGTCTATGAAGCTGCCGACGTATTCTGTTCTGTCAGAGATACCCATCTGGTCTAAGTCCCCGATACTGTACTCAGACACAGTGTGGGGCATGGGGTTGTCGGGTATTATGATTTTCTGGCAGCCGCGGTAGTAGCGTTCAAGGAATTGTGAGCCAGGGCTAAGCAGTGAAGCTAAGCCGAAGCCGGGCCTGATCATGTTCTCCACGTATACGGAGGGGATTTTCCAGCGGAGCCCAAGCCTCAGCGCGTTTAAGTCACCATCCGCTACGAGCATGTCAGGTGCTAATTCACGAATGTTCTCTCTGAGGTCATAGTAGCGGTGGATAACTTCGTAGGTGTTGGAGTTCTTCATCTCAAACCTGTTTTGCTCAATGTTGAACAGCGGAAGCGGGAAGAGGATGTTGAGAACAGACGCTGAAGTCAAGATTCCATGGTTGTTCTCGTACCAGTTGATTTCTTGAACGGGGTAAACGTTCTTGAATTCCTTCTTTAAGAGCTCGTAGGCTTTACCGCCTGAGAAGTAGTGGACCTCATGTCCATGCTGCTCTAGCTTTTTGCCCAGTGGAATAACTCTTGAGACGTGTCCTAGGCCTATTTCGGCGCAGCTGAGTAGCATTCGCATAATTTGACTAGAAAGAGGATGATTCTATTTGAACTCTAGCTTACTTCAAGCCATGGACGGCAAGCGTTTTAAGGGTAGGCTGAGAGATTAAAAGATATGTTTATGCCCAGACGGATAGTGGAAGAGCGCCTAAAACAGTTCCTTGAAGAGGACGTAGGCGAAGGCGACGTGACAGCAGCCGCAGTTATCCCAAAAGACCTCACAGTGAAGGCGGAGGTTATCGCTAAAGCCGAAGGCATAGTGGCCGGCTTAGAAGAAGCCTCTATACTAGCTGAATTAATGGGTCTGCAAGCGGAGGCAAAAGCAGTTGACGGCGACAAAGTCAAGAATAAACAGGTTCTAATGCTGCTCGTAGGCGACGCCCAGACGATTCTATCTGTCGAGCGTACACTGCTTAATTTACTGTCTCGTATGAGTGGCATAGCAACCAAGACACGCAGCCTCTCAGAGCAACTTAAAAAGGCTAAAGTTAAGGCCAAAGTCGCGGCTACACGTAAATCAGCGCCGGGTTTACTCTATTTTGATAAGAAAGCAGTCGCGATAGGCGGCGGCGATCCACACAGGCTACACCTCGACGATATGATCCTAATCAAAGACAATCACTTAGCCATCGTTGGCAGCGCTGAAGAAGCAGTCAAAAAGGCAAAAGCCAATGCGTCATTCTCGAAGAAAATCGAGGTGGAAGTTACCAGCCAACAGGATGCCCTAAAAGCTGCCGAAGCAGGAGCAGACATAATCATGCTAGATAATTTCAGCCCTAAACAAGCTAGGGAAGCAGGCGAGAGACTGCGTGAAGCAGGCTACAGCAAAGTGCTTCTTGAGGTCAGCGGGGGTATAACCGCCGAGACTCTACTGGAGTATGCTTCAGCGCAGGTTGACATTATTAGTATAGGCGAGTTAACACACAGCGTAAAAGCCCTTGATATAAGCCTAGAAATATTCAAGGACTAAACGCCACCGCCAATGTAGCGGGCGGTGTCAGCCTAAAGAGACGCTGTTATAGCAAACGCTTCAACAATCGCACCTATAATCAGCAACAGTGCTACCAAGCCGATTAATGCTGCAGCGATTTTGAATTCACCCCAGCGTTTCTGCAGAATTCTGCGAAACAGCCAGACGCTTTCAGTCATGGCAATCGTGTAGGATACGTATTCAAGCACAAACACTGCACCGACTGCAATCAGCATCAGAATAGCGGTTGATGCAGTAAGATCGCTGGCGGCTGCTGAACTGGTTAAGCCGCTGGCTGCTTGAATGTCAAATACTGCTCTGAAAGCCATGCCTGTGCTGAACAGTATGAATAAACCGACTCCTATACCTACTAGTGGGATGAACATGAGTAGGCAGAGTGGAAAGTTGTTGATGAATATGTTCTGGAGTAGGCCGGGGCTTGTGGTGGTCTGGTTTAGTTGGTCGTAGATGGCTTGTGCTTCCTGTGGCGGTAGCTGAACAAATGTTCCCGCGACTGTTGCTAAAATAGCTAAGAGAAGCACGAAAAGTGTAGAGTAGAGCCTTTTTAGCTTAGGTGAAGCTTGAAGCCAAAACTGTGGGTAATTCACTTTGTCAACCTCTATTGTTATGGACGCGAAAACTTGTTCGCAACAGGTTTTAACGTTTTCATTAATTTAACCTTTGCCAGAATACCCTAGCTATAGCTGATTAAGCCCTAAAGCAACAGAAAAAAGAAAGCTTGAGATTAGGCGGGATTTTCGTTCGTTTCAGATTGCCCGCTCTTCAAGCCTAATGCTAAAATGTACTCTTCGCTGCTCTTAGATCGGCTAGCCGGAGGTTTAACGATTTTTACCTCTTCGAAAGCATCCTTGACATGCAGGATAAAGTCATCTAGCAAGTCACCCTGGAAGACTTTAACAAAAAAGTTGCCGCCTGGCCGAAGTAAGTTCTGGGCGATTACCATCGCTTTAGTAGCGAGGTCTATCTGGCGAGCGTGGTCTACTTCCCAGACGCCCGTGATGTTTGGTGCAGCGTCGCATAAGACGACGTCTGGTCTGCGTGGAAGGAAGGACAGGATTTGGTCGGCGATATCAGGCTCTGTTAAATCTGCCACTATTGTGCGGATGTACTCTTGAGTGAATGGCTCAATAGGTTTTAAGTCGACGCCTAAAACGAAGCCGTGCTTGCCAGTCATTTTTCTTGCCGCTTGAATCCAGCCGCCCGGCGCAGCGCCTAAGTCTACAACTACGTTGTGCAGTTTGATGAAGCCATACTTTTCGTTAGCCTGAACCAGCTTGTAGGTGGATCGGCTGCGATAGTTTTCAGCTTTAGCTTTCTTGTAGTAGAATTCGTTTTTTCGTTCGCGTATCCATTGTTTCGGCGTCTAAGTCACTCTTCTGATTCGTCGTCTTCTTCGGTTTCTTCGTCTTCCGCTTTTTCGTCGTTGGCTTCTTGCGCGAGCAAGTCTTCTTCGATGACGTCAGGCGGAGTCGGCCCTTTTTCGGGTAGCGTTTGTTTGCCGAGGTTGATTATCCAGTCGGTTAACCGCTGGCAAGTCTTTGGAGAAATAGCTGTTGTTGGGTCGCATCGTGCGTTATCTGGACAGAGCAGGCAGGGACAGTCGATGATTGTTTCAATTGAAGCCGGTAAGCGCTTGGGGTAAAGCCGGTAGGTCCATCTGCCCTCTTGCAGTTCTTTCTCTCTGCGAATAAGCCCCTTTTCTTCCAGCTTGATTGAAACGCGGGAGCCCTCTCTGCTGCTTGCACCCAGTTCCCGCCATAAGTCCGATTGAAGCACACCCTGATAGCCCGTTCCTACCACATAATGGAGTGCTTTCTGTTCAAGGTCGTTACGCTTTGGCATTTTGGTATCTTCCGAATAATACAGTAATATATGCGTTGGTTTCACATAAAAATATGTATCCTCAGAAAAAAGTGTAACACATGAGCAGCAGCATGAAGAATTTAGAGAGTAAATACTGCCTCGGCATAGAGTCTTCAGCCGACGACTTCGGCATAGGCCTCGCCACTTTTGGCGGCGAAATCTTGGCTAACAAATCAGACAGCTACATCCCAACCGAAGGCGGCATCCACCCACGTGAAGCAGCAAGACACCATGCCGAAGTAGCAGATACAGTGCTACAGGAGGCGCTCTCTAAAGCAGGCGTGAAAGCCAAAGAACTCACCTGCATAGCATTCTCCCAAGGACCAGGCTTAGGTCCGTCACTGCGCACAGGCGCCACTGTAGCTAGAGCCTTAGCCAGCTACCTCAAGATTCCGCTGGTGGGCGTCAACCACTCAGTTGCGCATATAGAAATCGGTAAACTTCAAACAGGCGCCACCGATCCAGTCACCCTCTACGCATCGGGCGGCAACACCATGGTCACAGCCTACGAGTCAGGCCGCTACCGCGTATTCGGAGAAACACTCGACATAGCCTTGGGCAACTGCCTTGACGTCTTCGGGCGGGAAGCGGGCTTAAAGACCAAGAAGGGTCTCCCAATCGGTGCAGCAATAGAGCAGCTTGCGGCTAAAGGCGAAAAACTGGTTCCGCTGCCATACGTGGTTAAAGGAATGGATCTATCACTCAGCGGCTTAGTTACAGCAGCATCTGCCCAGCTTCAGAATCATAGCCTTGAAGACGTCTGTTTTAGCCTACAAGAACACGCGTTCTCGATGGTAACTGAGGTTACGGAGCGCGCTTTGGCTCATACTGAAAAAAAGCAGGTTCTGCTCACAGGGGGAGTGGCGGCGAACAAGCGGCTGCAAGCAATGCTAGCAGTGATCTCGGCGGAGCACGACGCCCAATTCAGCGTGGTACCGCTCCAGTACGCAACAGACAACGGCGCAATGATCGCATGGACGGGCACACTAGCATATCGGCATGGATTAACAACCCCCATAGACGAGAGCATTGTTAAGCTACGTTGGCGGGTAGATAAGGTGGATGTACCATGGATACAATAGATAAGACTCCGAAGACGCGACTGATCAAGAAGGGTGCAGAAGCCAGCCTGTTCCTCTCAGAGTGGCACAACCGCAGAGCAATAATCAAAGTCCGCATCCCCAAAAGCTACCGACCGGCAGCGTTGGATATGCAAATCCGGAGTTACCGCACGGTTCATGAACCGCAACTGATGCATGAAGCCAAAACCGCCGGAGTAGCCACACCACTGATTTACATGGTAAAAGTCCCCGAATCAACCATCATCATGCAGTATATCGAAGGCCCCCAGATGAAAACGCTGCTAAACAGCGCATCAAAACAGCACCGCCGAAGCCTCTGCACAGAAATCGGCCGAAACGTAGCCCGACTACACAAAGACGGCTTAATCCATGGCGACTTGACAACCAGCAACATAATCCAAGCCCCAGATGGCACAATATATTTCGTGGACTTCGGCTTAGGGGAGAAAAACATGGAACTCGAGGCGCAGGGCGTGGACCTACATCTGCTTAAGCGGGCATTGCAGAGCACGCACTTTGGCTTCTGGGAGGAATGCTTCCAAGCAGTCATGTCAGGGTATAGCGCCGTCATAGGTGAGGTTCAGGCGGAAAAGGTTTATGAGAAAATCAGCGAAATAGAGAGGCGTGGCCGCTATGTCGAAGAACGCAAACAGTAAATGCGAATTTAAGCTACGGGGCAAAGTTGTCTTTTTCGCAACTGGTAACATTAACAAGTTTAACGAGGCAAGACGCATCCTTGGCGAGTATGGAGTCGCCGTCGGCATGCTAAAACTGAAGGGTGATGAAATCCAGAGTGAAAGCCTGCAGGAAATCGCGGAGAAAAGTGTCCAGTACGCTTACAGCCAAAGCGGCTTACCTATCTTTGTGGAGGACGCAGGCTTATTCATTGACGCATTGTCGGGTTTTCCGGGTCCATACGCTGCCTACGCCTATAAGACCATCCACAACAGCGGCATTGTGAAACTCATGGAAGGCGTCGAAGATCGCAAAGCAACTTTCCGCTCAGTTATCTCTTATTTCGACGGCGAAACACAAGCGCCAGTGAGTTTTGTAGGTGAATCCAGAGGCGAAATTACCACCAAGGAACGTCGGGTGCAGGGCAAAGCAGGCTTCGGGTTCGACCCTATCTTCCAGCCTGCGGGCACCAGCAGAACCTTCGCCGAGATGACCATACAGGAGAAGAACGGCTACTCGCACCGGGCAGACGCCATACATAAATTCGCTCAGTGGTACATTAAGCTGCGTTGAAAAGTGTTATATTCCCAGTTTAATATAGAACCCAATGGGGAAGGGCATGAGTCAACCTCACCGACACGAAAGATCATTGAGTGAAAGCTTAATCACCGCTTTAGCTTGGGGCGGCTTCTTGATAATAGTGGGCGTAGTTTTCGGCTTAACTCCCGGCATAGGAAGCGCAATCGGCGGCTTATTCAGCGACTTGACGGGCGTAACTTACCCCGGCGTCTACGGCACGATAATGCTGCCCGCGCCAGCCAACCCCGCAGCCCACCAAACCGTTTATCAAGCCGTCTTCAACTTCATGCTCGCCATCGGCGTGCTGGAAATTGTCATATTGGCTGCTCGGCTGCTGGTTCGCTCCCCAGTCAAACGCATAGCGGAAACCGTCGGCAACCTGATCTGGTGGGTAGGCGGCGCAGTAGCTGCATACGTGTACTTGATGGCTGGAACCATCAGCGACTGGTTCACGTTCTGGCCTATGCTAATCGTACTTGCGGGTGTCTCGTTAATCGTGCAGGGAGTTATCCGTATTGTCTATCGGCGGCTCTAACGTGCTTTTTTCCATTTTTGGCAGGACGGGACTAGTTACTTTTAAATATCGGTGCGGTATGGTTTAGGTGCACAAATAGGTGTAACGATGCCAAAGCAAGAAAAAGGAAAATCACATTCGATTCGCCCAGTCAGCAGACGCCCACCAAGCTGGTGTAAGTACCAGCCAGAGGAAGTCGAAGCCTTCATCATTAAACTCGCTAAAGAAGGCCACACCATGAGCGCAATCGGCACTATTCTGCGTGACCAATACGCTATTCCACTCGTTAAGCCAATCACAGGCAAATCCATTAGCGACACAATAAAAGCCGCAGGCTTAACACCGCCAATGCCAGAGGATCTCGCTAACCTCATGAAGAAGGCACAGGCGATGGCTGTCCACATGGACAAAAACAAGAAGGACCTTCACAACAAACGCAACATGCAAATCATCGAAGCCCGCATACACAAGCTCAGCCGCTACTACAAGCGTGAAGGCATAATCGACAAGAAGTTCAAGTACGTAGCAAAGATTGCTTCCGTAACCTAAACTTCCCTCTTCTATTATCTTATCTAGTTTTATCATTTCTTTGAAGCTGACTTTTTGCAATACAACTTTTTTGTATAATCACCAGATTTAAATCCGCAAAGCCCTACTCTTTGCAGAAGTGACCCCGCGTGACACAACAACAACCAGAAAGCTTCACAAAATTCTTAGCCCAAGCAGACATAGCGGCGAAAGCAATCAAGGAAGTAACCGATAAAGACGGCTTCGTAAGCTGCTTCAGCCACCTAGACGCAGACGGAGTCGCAGCCGCAGGCGTAATCAGCAAGATGCTCAGCCGACTCGGAGCAAGATACAGAATACGCGTCATGCAGTGGGTAGACGAAAAAATCATCGCTGAAGTAACCGCCGATAAACCCAACTTGGTCATCATGAGTGACTTCGGAAGCGGCTACCTCGACTTATTAAACGAAAAAATCCCAAACTACAAAATCGTTATCCTAGACCATCACCAGATCACCGGAAAGCAGGATAACCCCAACTTTACCATGCTTAATCCGCATGTCTATGGAATTGACGGGGCAACGGAAGTCAGCGGCTCGGGTGTCGCCTACTTTGCAGCAAGAGCCGTGGACCCAGCCAACATCGACTGCGCCCCAATCGCACTCATAGGCGCATTAGGTGACATGCAGGACAAGTATGAAGGACGAAGCCTCAAGGGCTTAAACGAGTTAATAGTCAACGACGCCGTATCCGCTGGGCTGCTTAAAGTCGAGAAGGACTTAACGTTCTTCGGGCGGGAAACACGCCCCATACACAGGATGCTGGCGACAACCACTAACCCATTCATACCCGGAGTAAGCGGACAAGAAACTGAAGCGCTAAACTTCGTAACCAACCTTGGCTTCCCGCTGAAGAACGGCGATAAACTCCGCTCACTCTGCGACCTCAACCAAGAGGAACGCAAAAAACTCTGCACAGCCCTCGCCGATTATTTACTCTCCAAAGGACTGCACACAACAGTTGACAACCTAATCGGCAACGTCTATGTCCTCGTAAAAGAGGAACCAAACACCGCACTCCGCGACGGACGCGAATTCTCTGTTCTTTTGAACTCGACGGGTCGCATGGATCGCCCAAGCCTCGGCATCGCCATCTGCATGGGCGACCGCAAAGCCGCCCTTGGAGATGCAAACAAGTTGCTTGAAGATTACCGAAAAAGCATCAACAAGTACCTCAGCTGGGTGGCAGAGAAACCCGAGCGGCTAAGAGAATTCGAAAATATCTATGTCATCTATGGCGAGAACGCAATCAACGAGAAGATAATTGGCACAGTCTCAAGCATCCTTGTATCCACCTTATCCAATAACCTTAAGCCGCTTTTAGCATTCGCCAACATCGAAGCAGAGAAGGCAGCCAAATTCTCCGGCAGAACCACTGAAGCCGCGCTGCAGAAAGGCGTGAACCTCGGCGACGTAATGCTTATCGCTTCAGAGGCTAACGCTGGCAAAGGCGGAGGACACAACATCGCAGCCGGCGCTCAGGTGCCGCTTGATAAGGTTGAAGCTTTCATAAAGATGGCTGACGAGTTAGTCGGCAGACAGTTGAAGGGTGAGAAACTTGCAGGCAAAAATCCATCTTAACTACCTAAACGAGAAGACCGCGGAAGCCATCGCACAAGCGGTTTCGCCTGATAATTTTAAAACACCCCCCGGCCTGCATATCAGTACGGTTAGGGTAAACAATAGGGTGATAACGGAGATTGAATGTGACGGCAAACTCTCAACTTTTACCGCCACAATCGACGACCTGCTTTTCAGCGCCTCGACCGCAGAAAAAACTGTTAGAACAGTAAAGAAGTTCTAAGCAGGTCTGCTTTAGAGTTTCTTTTTCATTTTGCCCCATTCTTCCTGCATTTTTCCTTCCGCTTTTCTTTCATTTTGCCTCCGCCTTGCCTGAGTCTGCCTTCGCGCTGTTTTACTTCGCCTTTTGCTTCATCTTCACTCAACAAACACACCTCCCAAAAAGCCACTATCAAAAGAGTATCATCTGATGGGTATTCGTCGTGTGGGGTGCAGACGGTAACATAAAACCAGAATTTCGTCAAATAACGACGGATTTCTTGCTTTATCGGTAGATCGAAAAATCACTGCGTTTCTGCTTGTAGAACAATATGCAACCAGCTGCAACCAAATCCGCAGCCAGATACAAAAGCAGGCGCCTCTGCAAAGCCCACTGGTTGTTGTTGAAACAAGAGGGTACCACAGCATCTTTAGATAGAAAATTTTTGATCTACTGATAAGGGAGGGGGAGGTACTTTTGAGTAGGGTAGGTACCTGCTTACTGTATCTTGAATCGCAGAAACGCCGCAATGCCGCCGAAAGCGTTCTTTAGCATCTGACCCTCTTCGGTCTCTGTGCTGATGACTTCGACTTCGCAGTTGGTTAGCTGCGAGAGCTCTGCTATGTCATCCACTATGTCCTTCTTGTCAGATATAGTGTATGAGGGTGCTTGGCATCCGCCGCAGACTTTACCGGCGAGTCCCTGCTCGAAGGCTTGCATGTCCTTGCCCTTAACGGTATGCTGCTCTTCGAAGCCGCATGCACCGCATTTTACAGTTACGCGGAAGAGATCAAGCTCCTCCGATAGCAGCACGGTTCGCACTGCACCATTGTTCATCAATCGGCGGACTTCTGCTTCACCGTAAGTTATGAATCCGCTGTCGTGCCCAACTTCGTAGAGGAACTTTTGCATAAGCTGCTTTTCTTCGATATAGCGGACTTTCTTCATGATCTCAGGGGCTTTCTCGACGACTTCCTTGACGCCTTGTTCTTCAACGTAGGCTGTATCCACTACGTCGAGGATTTTGCTCTGCAGCTGATAGTTTAGGAATGCGCCCTTCTGGAAATCATACTTTGTGGGGCCGGGTCCGCCTAATATGATGCCCTTCAGGTTATCCATGGGTAGAAAGACGTCGTTAGCGTGACCTGCTACGCGGTTGTAGTACTCGGTAAGCTGCATTTCCCTTAGACGTTCATAACGCCTAGCTGACTGGCCACCCGCGCGTGTCTTGCCTGTTACACCGCTGTGCATCTGCATAACGATGTTCAGGTGCTTCCCCTGCAGAGTAGCAACTGTAGCGTTATTTGCATCAACCAGTAATATGCCGTAGGCTTCTTTCTCGCGAAGCATCTCCTGCAGGTGCTCAGTGTGGAAGCGACTATCGCATCTGTAGAGGAAAATCCTGATCGGTTCAGGCGGAACAATAACGTAGGATTCCATGCGTTCAGTTCCAGGGCCGCCGCCAGGCTGCAGTAAAGCACCGGTGAAGATGACTATGCCTTTTTCGCCTGGGTCTTTGAATAGTTTGAGTTTCTGCTGCGCTTTAGTGATAGCGTCCAGCACGTTCTTTCGTGTAACGTTGGATTTGATGTTGCTTGCGGTGCCGTACTCGTTGCGAAGCAGATTAAGCGCATCGCTGATCTGCTTGTCAGGCGGCACATAAATAGTGATGAGTTCAGTGTGGCTACCCTCTTTCGTCGCTAACTCGTTAATTGTTCTTCTTAGCCGGAATAGCTCAAGTGAACTCTTTTTTTCTGTATTACTCAAACTGGATTCACTTAAATTAGTATAATTCAATAATTTACGTTAAGATGAGGAAAATAAAAGTTCCTACTCCCAAAAAGGAGTGGGATTATGCTTTTGGCGCTTTGGCGGGCTTATCCGCTGCTGGCGCTGGTTCCGGTGGAATGCCGATGGCTTCTTTGAGGTAAGCCTTGAATGGACCAAGTTTGCCGCCGTAGTTGCCTGCAGAAATCTTGAGGATACCAGGGCAGTTAATTGACGCTTGGACACCGACTGCCATTGCCTTCTTGACTGCATCAAGGGTTAAGCCGTTAATGACTATTTCCAGCACGCTGGTTGCGCCTTCTGGAACAACTGTGTCAGGTACAATTGTTCGCAGTGTTGGGCAATAGGTTTGGTTAGTGGACGCCTTTAGTTTGTATTTGAGTGAACCTGCTTTGCTTCCTGAACGGCAGACACCGCCAGGGAAAGGCAAGATAACATCGGGCACTTGTGCTTTGATTGCTTCAACAGCTGCTTCTGCTGATGCGAGGCATTCAGCGTCGGTTTTGGCGAAGATCATATAGTTGCCGCCTGCGACTGCCTCGGTTGCGCCGAAGCCGTCTTCACAGAGGAAGTTTCCCTCCATAACTGGGATCTTCCAGACTTTGCGTCCACCGACCACAGCTTTACTTTCGAAGCCGTCTGCGAAGTAGCGGAGGCTGCTTCCGATGAGCAGGACACGTTTGCCTGTTAAGCCGTTAAAGGCTGCTGTTGTTGGGCAAGTCATGGTACATTGACCGATGCGTCCCATTAGTGAGTGTTTTAATTCAAAGCGGTCTTTGTTGTAAATCTGAATTAGGATACCTGGGCGCTTGTCCGGGGTTTCGCTGGCTGGAACCAAGCGTTCAACTGCTGCTTCTGCGGAAGCGCCGATAACGCTTGTAGCGTAACCGGTTGTAATAGATGCAGCGGTTTGTGCCCACTTCTCGTTTACAGCGGTGATTAGAACGCGTGATACCCATAGTGGGAACATTTCTGCGAATGTATCCTGAACCTTCACTATGCCATAAGCGGTTTTTACGAGGTACATCTTTTCTTTTTCGTCGTACCCTTGGATTTCAAGCTTGCTATTATTTGATGACATGAAGTGGACCTTGCCAAGTTTGTTGGAGTTTGTATAATTTAAGAGTTTTCATGGTTTTTATGGTTTCAACTTATCATTTTTCAGGTTTACAAAAGCGGCTTTATCCTATGAGCAGGAGGTTTGGCTTAAAAGCCTATTTTATAGTCGATAAAAAGTAAGAAAAACGGCGTTTAGCCGAGGCATTTGCGGAGTTTAGCTGATTCAATTAAAGCCGTCCTCGCTTCAGCATCATGCTTCTGCAGGAAGGACAACAAGAAGTTGTTGGTAAAGTTTTCGTGTCTACGCTGGGAGAAGCCTCTGGGGCCAAGTTTTATGCCTAGTTTCTGCTCCGTCGTGTTGAGGTCTTCGATTACGCTTGTTAAGGCGTCTTTCAGTTGCTCTTCACTCATGCCAGAGCGTTTGGCGGTTATTTGGCTCATCTCAGTCAGCATGTTAATGTTGCTGAGCGAGACGTATTCGCCTACTACTTTAAGGTCATAGTTCATCTTGATGTAGTGCTTGCTTAGCAGGCTCCATTCTTGCTCGTTGAGTTGGTTTAGGGCTTTCATGCCGATGAACTCTGGTGGGATACCGACACTGTAGAGTGCGGAAGCGAACGAGATAGCTCTTGGCAGGCACACGCCGGCGACGCATCTGCTGTATCCGAAGAGACCAATGTGAAGTTTTCGTGTACGCCTTGCAGGCACATAGGCTGCTACGGCGTTTATGAAAGGCGCCATTACCTCAATCTGGTGCTCGTACTCTTTTCGGCATTTAGCCAGTATACCCTTTAGAATCACCTCGTCTTCACCGTCAATAAGGTCTGGGGTGCCGTTGGGTAATCGCTGGTTTAGGGTCTGTATGCCTTCTTTCACTTGTTCCGTTGTGTAGTCGTATCTGAATGCTGACTGAATAGTTACTGTGGAGAGACCCCTGTATTCTTGGAGGAAGTTGTCTATGTTGTCAGGCGAAAGGTGCCCCCTGAAGGGTTTTGAGCCGACGCCAAGTATCGGGTGAATGGTGGTATCTGACTCTTTTTCCAGCGCTTTCAATTTGCTTAGAGCGATTTTGGATAGCAGCACCGCACATAAGTGACCGTAGTTTAGGGCGGGGTCGGAACGCGCGACGAAAACACGCTGCTGCGTGGGTTTCACTGCTTTAATATATGGCGCTACAATTTGGTCGACGTTTATTATACTGTCAAAGTCTTCGACTAGCGGTATGACTTTGATTGCTTTGGGGCGGAAGTTGCCCATCCAGTCCTTGACGGTTGTCTGGTCGTAGAGTTTCGCATCTTCGGCTTCCACGATAGCTTTTTTGTAGTAGTTGAAGAGCATAATGATTTCTTTTGCGTCCGTAGTCATTGGTAGGATGACTTCGAAGAGCGGTGAAACCTCGCGCTTGTAAACCAAGGTTGCCACGTCATAGGCGACTGGGATGTTCTGCAGTGTTTCCACTATGATTTTTTTCTCTGCACCCTCGATTTTGGGGTTGGGTACACGGTAGGTTAGGAACAGGTCTTCGCCTATGGTGTGGCCTGCAAAGTAGTCCCAATACTTCTGGAGCAGCTTACGTACAACGCGTGTGTCGGCGTCTTTACCTTCGGAGTCCCACATGACTTCCTGACAGCCGAGTGTGCTGTATGTGTAGTATGCTTCCAAGACTTCTGCGTTGCCGCCGATTACTTCGTCTCTGCTCCAGTCTGGCGTTGTCGCGTTGTCTGGATGCTGAGTGGACATGGTTCTTGGAATTATTCTGTTTTCTTCTTTGCTGCTCAATTCGTTTCCTCTCTTATTACTGGAATTAGCCGAGAAGGGATGTATAAGCGTTTATTTTAATTTTTCATCCAATAAGTTGTAAAAATTACAATCAACAGGTGGTTAAGCTAAAAGGTATCTCAGGGAAGGTGAAAGGGTGTTAGTCCCGCTCCCTTTGAACTACAACATTATGCGAATAGCCGCTGAAAGCATATAATGCGTATTCCGAAACCCGAAATATTAGGGCTTAGGCCAAGACTGACCTTTGTCCTGAACAGTGCTGGGGGTTGAGAAATGCATCTGCACCCAAAGCCACTTGCCATTACGCTTCTCCACGACGCCGGTTAATCTGCCGGGAAGCGCCCCCTCTTTACCTTGCACCTTATAGTTGTAAGTGAAATCCGCAGCAAACCATGCCACCACGCCCGCAGCAGATACAGTGAAATTCTTGACTCCGATCGCCGTTATGTCAGCTTGCGCCCAGTCCCTCAATAAACCTTCAACGACTTTGCCTATGCCGACGGCTTTTTCGTCTTCGCCTGAACCTATAATTACTATATCCGAGTCAGTTGCCCAGTACGAGAGAACTCCTGAGAGGTCTTTTCTCTTGTATGCTTCAAACATTCCCTTCAGGGTTTGTGTGACTTCTGTTAAGGTTTTTTGATCCGCGTTCATTTAAACTTCCCCAACAACCAAGCGTATTACCGTTAGCCCTTTTATGGTTTTTCCAAATTTAGTATCTCCCCTATCTAAAATGAATAGAAAAAGTAAAAAAACAGAATGTCAGTGCTAATTGGTTTGACAGATTGCTTTTCTGCTATTCTGTTGGTTTACCGTCATATTCCTCTGGGTCAGCTTCAGCGTCTGCTTTGGTATGGCGAACAACCTTGTCTATGTGTTCAGGCGGAGAATATATGGTGTAGAGTTTAAGCGTCGAGGTTTTTGAAGTGTTAATTACGTTGTGTTGTGCGCCTGCTGGCACTATTACCGCGGTTCCGTCTTTGACATTGTGCTCAACGCCGTCGATGACTACTTTGCCTTCGCCTTCTTCGAATCTAAAGAATTGGTCTAAGTGATTGTGGACTTCTAGCCCAATATCTTCCATTGGTTGAAGGCTCATAAGAACCAGCTGGCTGTATTTTCCAGTGTAGAGTACACGGCGGAAGTCAGTGTTTTTCTTTGTTTCCTCTTCGATGGCTGTTACATAACCTTTCATTCAAAAGCACCTTATAGCTACTGTTAGGATTTCGTTCTTTTAATGTTTTTCAGCGCACTGCATTATTTTTGAAGAAGCCGCTGGACTTCTTGCACTCCAACGCCTTGAATAAAGAGTTTTTTCTCTTTTGAAGTAGAGCCAGACACTAAATCAACCGGTGCATGGAAGAGCTTAGTTAACTCCTTGATTATCTCTTTATTGACTTTACCCCTCTCAGGCTCCTCAGTGGCATAAACAACCAATTCGTCGCCGTCCAGTTCGATTCTGAATTTCGTTGAGTTGGGTTTAACAAAAATGGAGAGTATGACTCCGCCGTTTGTTTTTTTGATGCTCACGGCGTTATACACTCGGAGTTGCAGGCGTCAGATGCTTTCTTGCTTTTACCCTGCTCGAGCGCCCAGCTGAATTTGCTCCTGAGCGTTTTAGGGTAGAATTTTTCGATATCGAACTTTACCTTCTTCGCCCACTTAACGTACGCCTGCGGGTCGATGTAGCTTTTAAGCGAGGTGCCAAGGTTGTATTCACGTGTTAGTTTAGTGAGCTCGAGGTCGAGTTTGGCTTTCTCGATGCGGGCTTCGGCCGCTTCAGTTTTTTTGCCTTCCTTCTTTTTGGCTTTGAGGTCGTTTTGCATCTGTTTTAGTTTCTGTTCTTTTTCTGCCACGCGTTGGTCGTAGGTGGGTGGGATTTTGCGTTTGTGGTTTGCGACTTCGGCGACTTTGAGGTTAGCCATTTTGGCGGCGAAGTTCTTCTTGTAGTCTGGGTCGTTTTTGGTTACGCCGCTCTTCTCTAGCTCTTCTTTGACGGTTTTTGTGCATTTCCAGGTACGGAATACTTTCGCGGTGAGTTTCGGTACCTTCTCGGATAGGAAGCGACTCACTGTTTTGCTGTCGATGCCTTCGAAGAGGTACTGGACTTTCTTGTCTTTCTTGAATTCCTGGAGGTTCTTGACGACTTCTGGTGGCGCCTCGACGGTTTTTACCCATCTGACGCTGTCTTTACCTAAGAAGTCAAACGTTACCTTGTTGCCCTCGATACTGATATGCTCGTCGCGTAGTGTGATGGCGCCGACTGTGTCTGCTTCGTCTGGATCCTTTTCGTCGCCAACCCTCATGTTCACCGCCAGAATCAGCCACGCAACCGTAGCTACTTTGCGGCGCATAATGTCTTTTGATTCTAAGTTCTTGAGAATGTGCTTCTCGACGACGCCGATTTGTTTGCCGAGGTTTTCGGCTTTCTGGAATTTCTCTTTCTCGCGGTTCTGCTTAAGAAACGCGGTATCGCTGAACCAGACATACTTGACTTTACCAGTGAGTTTGTCGATCCATTTAGCGACGTACATCTTGTTTGGTTCCCACGTGATTTTGCCCATCCAGCCTTCGGGTTTAGGCGCGTCGGGTGAAAGGTTGATTGCTATATCTTCTTGGCTTGGGCCTTCTTTCCATCTGCCCCGCTGTGGGTGGTCGCCTCTGCCTGCAAATAGGCAGCTGGGTTCAGCGGTCCAGTTCGCCACTTCGAGCTGTTGACCGTCGACTAGGGCGTAGCCGTATTTGTCGCGGTACTCTTGGCGTTTGACTTTGCGTTCTTCCGCCAGTTTCTTCTTTTCCTCTTTAGTCATGGCTTCCCTCTTAGCTTTCTCGTCAAGGACGAAGGCTTTGATTTCGGTGAAGTCTATGTCTAGGGCTTGTGAGCCGCCGTTATTCAAAACCGGGTTATCTACGTTAGCAAGGTAATTAGTTGTGAAGGAGCCCAAGAATTTAGCTTGCGGATTTTCTTTGCTGAGTTGCTCAAAGAATTCTTTCATAAAATTTTTAGTGAACACTTTGTCGGGTGCGGGGATGGTGGTTGAGAGTGTCCTGCGTACCCACGCGACTGCCATAGGTTCGCTTTTGGATGTTAACTTGACTTTTTGGCCAGCGAGTTTGATGCTGAAGCCTTTAAGGTCGTAAGGTGGAACGTATATGCCGTTGTGCTTTAGGCTTTTCATAACATGCTTCATTTAACGTCTTTAACCTCGGTTTGCGGCAAAGTTTTCTTTGTGTCTTTGCCATTCTAGGTTTATATGGGTTTTGTTGCTAAAGCTGCAACAGCCACCTGACGCAGCCGCGCCGCTTAAAAACTTTGGCGCTACAGCGTTATAAAAATCAGGAGAAAAGCCGTTTTTGGCGTTTAGCGGCGCGGTCGCTCTGCAGCTTCTTATACACTGCCTCAACGTTCTTGCGCTCAACATAGCCCTTATGAGGTCGGAAGCCGCCGCTGAATCCGCCGGGAATATGCATCAACTCATGGATGAGAGTCTTCTCTTTATCCTCCGCTGACATTTTATCATAGATTTCCGATATGACTTCAATAGTGTAGGACGGAGGAAGATTGAGCACACCCTGCCAGATTTTTCCTAAGCCATGGATGCGGGCGATTGTGCGTCTTGCTTTGCTGCCCTTGCTTCTCACGCAGTAGACGAATTGGGGCACGACATGGTAGAATTCGCATTCGGCTGCAAGCTGGTCAACTTGATGTTTGATTTCGGGAGCTTCATAATACTTGATTGGCAAACCGCTTTTCCCTCTCTCTTAGTAGTTTCCATATGTTGTGTTGCTTAAAAAATTAAGTGCTCCGCTCCGCATTTTCGCTTTGGTGCTAGCCGACCAGTTTCTTTAGAATCGGCACTTTCTTCGCTGCATAAACCAGCACGATAGAAACTATGAGCACAATAGCAGCGAATATGGGTACATCAATCAGAGGAATGAATGTAAGGGTGTTTAGCCATACGCCGAATACGCTTGTCGTGAGTGAAATGAGCACTATCATGTGGATTAGGTAGAGTGGAAGCGTGTTTTCGCTGACCCAGTGGATTACGCGGCTGGTTTTAGCGTACTTGCCGATGCCGCTGAAGTCTAGTGAGATTAGCAGGTAGAAGAACGCTGACGAGGCGACTATGATGGTGGGGTTCATGTAGTTGTGGAAGTAGCCCAGATATGTTTGGCCTGATGTCGCTGCGAGTAGCCACTCGCCGGCTACTGCTCCGAAGATGCCTAAAGCAAAGATCGCAGCGGATTTTCTGGGCGTCATTTTGGAGTAAAGCAGATAGGTGCCCAGTAGGAAGTAGCCGACCCAGTTGAAGAATACAAATGGGAAGGGAAAATATGTGAAGTCGGTGAAGGTATGAATGAATGGCGTCGTCACCGTACCGGCGAACCAGAGGACCAGAAAGTAGAGGAGCAGTTTGCGATCCAGATGTTTAACCAGCACGCGGAGCACCGGCGTAACGGCGTAGAGGCCCATAAGCAGGTAAAGGTACCAAAGGTGATAGTATGAGCCGCTTAGCAGCCCCTGCCCCACATTGAAGAGCGTTAAGGGTTTACCCAAAACAGTGAAGCTCCACGCGAAGTATATCACTGTCCAGAAGATGAAGGGCAACGCAATCCGGTTAAGGCGTTTTCGGTAGAACACGCGGAGGGGTTCGTTGTCGCGGTTGGGATTAAGCAGGAGCGCGCCTGTTAACATGACAAATAGGGGCACACCGATTAGGCCTACTGCCTCGTAAAAGTCCTGAGTGAACCAGTTAAGAATATCAAGCGCAGAAACCTCGGGGTTGAGGAACTGGTAGGGGAAGCCTGTGCAGTGCAGAACAACTACAAGTGAGATGGCGATGAAGCGGACAACGTCAATTGAGTAGTTTGGCTCAACAGGTTTAGCGTCTGTGCTGTCCACTGAATCTGCTCCCTGACTTTAACCAATACGTGTTAGTGCTAAATAAAATTTTAAACGGAATATAGGGCAGACTGGTACGCCGTTAGTTAGACTTTGCCTGTGAGTACCTTTTTGGGTTCCATCCAGAACGTCGCCGTAAAAGCAACCGCAACCACAAGCACCCAGTCGCCTGTGCTTAAAGAGGTGATCTGCAGTGCCGATTGGATGAATGGCACGTTTACACCGACCACCAGCACCACGACGGCAAGCAGTGCCCACAGCAGCATCACCTTGTTTGATAGGACACCCTGTTTATGCAGTGGCACATTTTCTGAGCGGAAGTTCAGCGCTAAGAACACGTGGCCGAGCATCCATGTGGCAAACGCAACCGTCCTGGCTACAGTAACGTCTGGGTTGCTGTAGTAGGCGAACAGGTAAGTTGCCGTAACCGCTGCAAAGAGGCTCAACGCGCCGATGAATAGGGGCCTCAGCATTGTTTTATCCATGAATTTCCGTGCGGGATCAGCAGGCGGCTTCTTCATCGAGCCCTTCTCCTGCGGTTCAGCTATGAAGGTGGCGGATGCAGCCAAATCCATGAAGAGCTCCAGCACAATAATCTGGATAGGCGCAAACGGCAGCGGAATACCCAGAATGATAGGGACAAGGAAAATCGATACCAACGCAACTTTGCAGGCAAGGTAGTAGCGTACGCCTTTACGGAGGTTGCTGTAGAGGCGGCGGCCTTCGCTTACGGCGGCTTCGATAGTGGCGAAGTTGTCGTCGGTTAGGACGATCCCTGAGGCTTCTTTTGCTACGTCGGTGCCTCGGATGCCCATGGCGACGCCGATGTGTGCCTCTTTGAGCGCCGGAGCATCGTTTATGCCGTCGCCCGTTACCGCCACAACTTCACCCATCTGCTGGAGCAGTTTAACTATGCGCAGTTTATCCTCAGGGGTTGTCCGTGCAAATATGCTAGTGCTTTTAAGCGCCTGCTTTAAGGCTTCATCTGTCATTGCTGCGATTTCTACTCCCGTGAGCACCTTGGAGTTGTTGATGCCGACTTGTCCCGCTATGGTTCGGGCGGTTTCAGGGTGATCGCCAGTGATCATGATTACTCTTATGCCGGCTTGCTGGCAGATGTGGATTGCCTGTGGCACTTCGCGGCGTGGTGGATCAATAAAGCCGATGACGCCGACTAGCACCATGTCCCGCTCGATTTCTTGGCTGGCTGTTTCTGCTGCCAAGCGGTGGTAACCGAAAGCCAGAAGTCGTTCGCCCCGCTGCGCCATCTTTGCCGCCGCTAAAGAGGCTTGAGCACGTATCTCTTCAGTGATTGGGACTTCTTGGCCCTCGAGCAATATTTTTGTGGATCGTTCAAGGATGCATTCGGGGGCGCCGCTGGAGAGAGACACCGTCGAAGCCCCAAACTGGTAAATGTATGAGGCAAGTTTACGGTTGGCATCAAAACCAATTTCACTCTTCAGTACCCAACCATCAGAAAGCGACTTTGCGTCTAAGCCAGCCTGCTTGAGCCGCTCAAGAATAGCGTTTGACATTGGGTTTCCCAATACGTTGTTGGGGGCGTCGCTTGCAAGGTAAGCGGTTCGCAGGGCTGATTTCTCGTTAGTCTTGAACTCTGTTGAAGCGTAGAAGGCGCCGTC